>Ga0208024_1000017_pt1 | contig 72544 bp, 84 predicted proteins | sample Colrivmet1546B02_FD_187639 | JGI IMG/M metagenome (GOLD analysis project Ga0208024, IMG submission 187639) | Estuarine microbial communities from the Columbia River estuary - metaG 1546B-02 (SPAdes) (version 2) | ecosystem: Environmental > Aquatic > Marine > Intertidal zone > Estuary | place...
ATATCTTTTATCAACGCCGATAGTATCACTAGCACTATTCGTAGATGACATATTAATATCTTGACCATTCTTAGACCAATATCTTGAATAAGTTATACCTAAGAAATCATTTGAACCCGTTGCAACTGCAAGAAGTGTATTACCAGAAAGTTGTCTAACATATTTAGACGTGGCATATGGATTATCCTTTGGATTGTCTAGGATATAGAAGTAGATACCTTTCACCTTACTTTTATATGCTTCCATTGGATGAAGCTCGACAATTTGATCATCTGTAATCTGATCAAGCTTTACTTTTGTATAATTGTAAAGCGCCTTCATTGTTCTAGAATTAAAACCAGAAAGATTAAGCAGTGATGCTAATTTAGAAGACTGGAATGCCTCTGTAACAAGACCTTCATTAAATGCATATCCATCAACCTCTAGTCTATCCCATTCGCTTTTTGGCATAATACCAACGCCATCTTTAGTGTGGAGTGCATTAGTTTTAAGCATGATTTCCATCATCTTTTCCGCTGACTTCATTGAAGTGTGTTCGCTATAGAAGTGCATTTTCATTGTGCCTTCTTTCCAGTAGCATACGTAAGTTTCTTTTGCCTCATTAATAAATGATTCAAATGATTCGTAAATAAATCTCATTGGTTTGTTTTCAATTTGTTTAGTTTCATTAACAGATGCTTGTGGCTTTGCTGGTAATTGGGCTAGTGCTCTTTTACCAAACTTTGAAAGTGCAACACCATCTTCAGAAACATTAAAATACTGTGCATTTGCTTTCATCCATCTTTTACCATCCGCTGAGAATTCAGAAAGAAGGGCGTCAAACTGTTCTTGTGTTAGTCTACCATCTGCAATAGCATCTAGCATTTTGTTTCTAACAATTGCTGTCTTACCAGCTGTTTTTGCTGGATAATTTTCTGTGTATTTTCTCTTAAGAGTAATGTGGCGTTCGTTGAGTTCATCGTAAGATTCAACGACTGATTCAATTGGGTTAAATGATTCACCAACTAATTCAGCATCAGCATCCTTAAGACCAACTGCATCGTTTAATTCAGCTTCCAGCTTTTTCTTTTGAGCAGTTAAATCTTTTAATTTAGCAAGTAAATCTTCTTTATCTTTACCTTCAGCTGCCTTCCACATATCTACTGTATCCTTCATATCGGCTGTTATTTTACCCCAATCCTTTTGAATTTTATTAATTGAACGAGCTTCATTCATATCTTCAGTTTGATATTCATTGTAAACCTGCTTGAATTCCTTAAGATTACTAACCGGTTCATCGTACAATTCAACTGTTTCGTCTTCAACGTTAATGCGAATAGCTGAATCTTGATATTTAATATCTAAAATTAGTGTACCGTAGTCCTTTCCAATAGCTGTACCACCACTGATTCTCTTGCCTACCTTTTCAACCCAACCAGCTACAGTATTAACTAGAGAAGTAATACCTTTTCTTTTAGCAAAGTCTTTAATATTTGAAGGAACATATCCTTCGTTTACTGATTCGTTAGTTGGCTTCATTGGGTCAAATTGTTTGATGGTATTGTGTTTAGCATTTGTTGGAAAGTCCATTGCAGTTACGATGGTATCAGCCAATTTAGCCATCTCTCTTGCACCAGTTCTTGTGAATTCTAAATCAGTATCAGCTGCCTTAAACCAAACCCAAACTTTACCCTCTCTGATTGAGAATTGAACAATCCCTGGAATTTTATGGCCTTTGTAACCTGCAAATTTTACAGGCGCTGACCAACCACCCCAATTATCTGGAAGTTGGAACTCAACATTCATATTGAAATGAGCTTCATCCGAACCAAATACTTTAGTATCGTCATACATGAGTGAACCCTCGCCAGTAAATGTCATTAGCACTTGGTTGATATAACTCATAGAACTACCTCTATAAAGGGCTTTGGTTACATCGTTCATTGAACCTTTAACCTCAAATGATTTGCCGGCAAGTTCTTTAGCAATTTCTTTACCAAATGACTGAAGTGCTTTCATTGCAAGAGAGTTACCCCTTGAATCACCTCTCTGAAGAGCGGCTTTAACAGTGTTCTTATACGTATCCCCAGATAGTTCATTGATTACATCTTCGTTTACCGATTCTCTCATTAGATCTCTAACCTCATCGTTGAATTGACCATCATTAGATTTGTGGATAACATATGTTTCTTTATCCTTATCAAGGACCTGCTTCATTTTCTTAGCAGATTCCAAATCATAAAAATCGGTATTATGCTTATCACCATTTTTTAGATAAATCTTAAATGAATATGGATGCTTAGCGTCCCATTTCCATTGTGACACTGGATATTTTGCTTCATTCACCGCAGATTCATAAACCGCAACAACAACGCTACTACTTTTCTCATAACTAATAAGTTCCAGACCCATTTCTTTACCAACGGCTTCAAGCTCATTTTTCGACATGTATATTGAAGTTCTCACCTCGTAACCCTTGCCAGCTTTCGATATTTTCTTGATAGCTTTTTCAGAATTACCAGTTACTTCTTCGAATTTAACAGGATACTCGTATCTAAAATCAGACATGTTACCGCCATATGCTTCGTGAACTTCAACACTAGCTTTTTCAATTGAGTTATACCACTCGTCAATGTTTAAAACCTTTCTCATGTGTAGGTGTGTATTTTATTATATATTCTTAATGAATTGCTCAAATGTTAAAACAGTATTATTAGATTCAGACATAGCCATAGATTGCTCAAGCTTAGACTTTAATTCGTCGTACATACCATGGATTGCTCTTGGCGTTAGCTTTCTAAACATCTTTTCATCGCCATCCAGCATTGTTTCTCTAACTTGAGTTGCTGAAATATTTTGACCGGTTCTAGGAATTTCAAATAACTGGAAGTCTTCCCTACAGTTAAGCTCTTCTCTATATTGTGGTTTATCAACCTGGTATGAATAAGTAGAAAGTCTATCGGTACCAGTACCCCATAGGACCGGTTCATATTTTGGACGCATTTCATTAAACATAACATCAATTGCGCCTCTATCAATAATAAACACCTCTTCAATTGGAAGTTCACGCTTTAGCTTGTTAAGCATTGCCATTTGAGTTGCCTCATCATAAGGTCTCTTGAATGCATCTTCCTTTTTAGATGTTTTTGATTTAACTAAGAAAATAACTACAGGATATCCATTCTGTTGATGGATTGTATTGACTACCTTCTCGTGGCCTAGAGTAAATGGTTGGAATCTACCAACAAACATATTAACTAGCTTAGCGCCCTGTTTTGGATATTTTACATTTAGACCCTCATTTACCTCTGGTAAATCATTGATTTTACTCTTATGCATATATGAATTAAAATCAAGAACATCGTTTTCGCTGATCTCGCCATTAACATGCTCTTGAATATTTTTAACAATTGAGTTCATTTGGTTAACCATATCTTCTGATAAAATATCAGTAGTTTTTTGGCGCTTGTTTTTAAATGAACTTAACACAATTTTAAATAGCTCTGCTAATACATCGTTTTCAATATACTTCAAAGTTTGTTGATTTTCGATGAAATTAGTATTTAGCTTGAATGATTCTTTTTTTGCAAATTCAGCCACATCAAAATCAACGCCAATATACTTTGCTGCATTCTCTTTAATATACGTATTAAATACTTCGCTCATTAGTTCAAGGAATCTACGGTCCTTCTTTTCTTTAATAAGTTTGTGCTGCTTAAAATCGTAATCTGATAAATATTCAATCAAATCAATAATTGTAATTTGATAAATGTCTGATGATTTTCTTTCGGCTCTTTCTTCATTTATTGTTCTGAAATCTTCTAACTTAAATGAAGACATTTTCTTACCATCAATAAATGAAACTACTAGACCATCAATACTAGCATCTAATGATTCTTGAAGCATTGAGCGACGAAGATCCGAATTAAAGATTGCAAACATATCTTTTGTAAACGATTTTGACTCATACACTTTTGCAAATTCAGTATCTGTCATCTCAAGCATTTTAATAAGTGCTTGCTTTTGATCATATCTTAGTTGTCCTTCAAATACAATAGGTGGTCTTTGAACTTCAAGTAGGTCAGCCCACTTATTAAGAACTTGTGTATCTCTAATTACTTTTTGAACCTGTTCTGTAACAGGATGTAGTACTTGGATATGTGTAAGAACCAAATTATTTTTAGGCAGCATTGAATACTTAAAGTTCGGTGTATCACCGTCAATCATATAATCAAAGCCAAACTTCCAGTCAGATGGCATTGCCTCTTTAACCGAGTTATTAAGACCTTTAATATGAGCAATTGCAGGTTCATAAAACTTAACAATTGTTCTATCAATAATATTAATTGATTCTGTTTGACCAGATTTATAAAACTTATATCTTAGGGCATCCTTCTTTACATGAAATGAAGAAGCCGATAGCTTTTCAACAACGTGAATCTTGCTATCAAGCATTTTCATAAACGCATCTCTGTGTGTCTCTCTAAAGAAGTCCCTTAGTTTTGTAAGTGCCATAGCTCTAATTTTTATCTACCGTATTTAATAATACCCATTAGCTGATTGATTGCAGCAAATGTACCGGTTAGTTTATATATTTTACCATTATATTTGAATACAAGACCTTCAGTTGGGATAACTGATTCAATGCCGCCGATTCTTTCAAGGCGCGCCAGTTCCATTTCAACTCTTTCAATTTTAGAAAGATCACCTGATCTTTTAATCTTTTCAGCTTCTGTGCGAATCTGATTGTGTAGTCTTTGCATCTCGGCGTCTGGTGAAGCTGCAACAAAGTTTGAAGCATTTTTAAGTACCACTGAACCAAATTCTAAGAATAGGTCTTCAAATGGTCTAATGTTCTCTTTGTACTTCTTACCAGCAATTTTATCATATGCTTTAATGGCATCCATTCCCTTCTTATCAACTTGCTTAGCCATATCTCTGAAGTTCATAGCTTGCTTATTACCAAATGCCCATCTATTCAGAAGTGCTTCTTTAACCAAGTCATCAAGACCTGGGAATGATTTATCAATCTCTTCTCTCCACCACATTTCATGGTATTTAGAAACAGGATCTGAACCATTCAAATTATATGTAGATTGTAATGCATCAATCTTCTTCATAAAATAAGGGAGACGTTCGCTGAAGTCGATGTCTTTACGAAGTGTCAATACCTGTGGTGGGATAATGTTAAACACTTGACCGATGTGGGCATTAATATTTGTTAATAGGTCTACAATTTCTTTAGCCGACCTTGAACCCATATCACCAATTACTTTACCATTACCATCCGTAATCATGATACCATGGAATTGGATAATGTCTCTATCGTAATAGATAACGTTTGGATTCTTTGAATACATGAGCTCCATGTTCATGAAGTTCTTGCCATTGTCAAAATATTTCTCTTGCGCTTCTTTGCTTAATTGTGGAAGTAATCTATCAAGGTCTTGAGCTGCAAGCTTAAATGTTTCTCTAACCATTTCAGATTTATGGTCCGCAAACATTTGCTCAATACCCGACAAGTCGATTGGATAATTAAGTTGTCCGGCATTTCTTGCAAAGAACACCTTACCATCCTTAACTGTTGCCACAAGATTTTGACCGTCCGTCTTTTCAGTTGGCTCCTCATCAAATGTCATTTCACCTTGTAGACCGGCTTCAATAAATTTTCTGAAATCATCGAATGTTAGATTGTGATCCTCGAATGGGTGTGTCATGTGACCAGCAGCACCGCCTTCTAGGATCAAATCTGCATTCATTGCATAATTTGCCTTCTCTAGCAAAAATTCATTAAAAGAAATAAGTAGTTTCATTTGTTATATATTAGCTAATGCCTTCACCTCTAGTTTCTTCACCGTAAGCAAACTTCTTACGCATGTCTTCAGCCGAAGTGTTGTATCCAATGCTATAATTGTTTTCTTCAGCCCAATCAAGTAGATCAAGTACAGCACCTGCAGTTTTTGGATGTACTGTAATTTTAACAGCACCTCTTTCTGCTTTATCCATATGGTCACCAAAAATTGAACTTAGTGTATAAGCAAAAATACCATTAACCCCTGAATTCTTTGCAGCAACCACATTGTTAACTAAGTCAATAATATTTCTAATTTCGCCATATGTAACTAGAGGTCTCTTTGCTGATGCTTCAGATACAAATTCTTCAAATAGTTTTACGTTTTTCATTTCATTCAAATTTAATTATTTTGACCAAGGGTGGTTTTTTGATACAAGTGCTTTACCATGAATTAAACCAAGCACATCTCGGTCTCTTTCACTGTGTTGGATTCTGTAAGAATCATGGTCGTATCTCCAATGGCCATCTTTTTCACCTTTACGAAAGCCCCAAGTCTCGTCTTCTTTTTTATCATAGACGACTTGGTTGTCTGGGTGTAATTCCTTATATGCTTCAACAAACTTATTAAATTCATATGGACCCATTTCATTATAGGTCCTAAATATACCTTCGCTCACAAACTGTTCGTATAGCTTAACCGGTTTCATTAGATTACAAAAATTTGGTATTCGTCACCGTACTTTTCAACAATGTGAATCATTGTTCTACTAGCATCGATAACCGTTACTTTCTTACCATCAATACCTGAAAGCCATTCATCAAAATCGAAAGTCATATAATCGATTGAAAAATAACCAAGGATTGCATCCTCTCTGTTCAATTCTTTCTTGCTAGTAAGAATACCCATGGTTTCATTTGTTTCTACCGTGCCATACATTTTTTCAAATGTTCTTAGCAATACAGTCTTACCTTCGTTTCTTTTAGCAAAATCCATAATGGCCTGCTTCTGATTTTTTGCAACCTTAAGCGACGCCTCGTTGATTTCAACAGATTCTTGAACAAATACAACCGCACCGTCATTAGATTCAACGTGAATCTTACAGTTTGGGTATTTGTCTTTTAGTACTGAAACAGAAGCTGGAACTGCCTCTGGTGTATTTACAGATTCTTGGTAAACAACTTTTTTACCGTCGATCACTACAACCGCAACAGGATAGCTTGCTTGCTTTGCCGCTTTATGAATTTTACCTTTATTAACTGTACCCTCGTTAACAAAAGCTTCAAATAGTTTAACTCTTTTCATATTACAAATATACTAAAAAAGAATGACCCAGAAAAATTTGGGTCAAACTTTTTTTAAGCTTTTTTATTAGAATGCTGGCTTTAATTCTAGGGCATCATAAATGTCTGCCATAAACCATTGCTTCGTCTTTTCGTCCCACAGGTAAACAAACTCTGCACCTGCGTTTCTTTTTACTAGTTCAAGATAATCAATAACTTTCTTGACATTACCAGTTGTTGGCTTTTCACCATCATTATAGAAATTGATTTCATCTGGATTTAGCATAAGACCAGAATTGTCACCCTTCTTAATAACATCATCTACACCTTGACCGTTCTTATAGTTTCTCTTAATCATTCTAAGCATGTGCTCAGGATAAGAGTCGTAGTGTGTGTAAACAGATTGGATATTACCATTCTTGTCAATCTTACCAAATTGACCTCTTGTACCCTCTTCGATGATTTGTTCAAAAGCATCTAGACTAACTGATTCATTTAGTTCAAACTTAGCAATAGCTTTTTCAAACTTATTAGCAGCTGCTTCTTCACCAAGCTCTCTTAGGTAAGCTAGTGTGCCATTTGCAATTGCATAACCACTCCAACCTGCTGCATGTGCGATATCGCTGTATGCGTCAGAGCTTTTACCTTTAGATGCAGCACCAATACCCTTTGAGCTTTCCGCCTCCCAATGGAAGTTTGCATCAGTCATTGCATCAGCATAAACTCTAGCAATGCTATTTAGGTCTTTAACATTAGACTTTTTCCAAACTGTTAGTACCTTACCATTTTCTCTTTTGCCTTCGTTTACCGATTCTTTGAACATCGTAATCATTTTCTTTTGAATTGGATTATTTGGTTTACCTGCAATTACAGATACCAAATCCATTCTATCTTTTAGTTTACCTTTCTTAACAAACTGAAATACTTTTTCAATATCTAATTCATTAGAATCCACAAACTTTTGAACTGCATCTTTGTTCAAACCCGTCAAACCACCAATTTCCATTGCGGTTCTATTAGCTGCTTCGTTTACCTCACCTTCTTTAATAAGAACCGGATACTTTTTACCTTCGAATTCAAATTCTTCTAGACCTTCGTCTTTAGCTTTTTTGGCTGCAGCTACAAATGCTCTACCCTCTTGTACAGCTTCTTCGATTGAAGCTCTTACATTTGGTTCTCTCATTACAGCGTCTAGGAAAGAAATAACATCATCAAATTCAAAACCATCATTATAAAGATCTTGTGCAATTGCTACAAAAGCCATTTTAAAATTATTTAGCTCTGTATTATTAATAAGACTTGAGATTCTTTTCATTTCTGATGATGAAAGTCTTTCTGTAACCGCTTCAGCTTCATTTGCAAATTCTTCAGCGTTTTCTTTGTCTTCTTTATCTACTGATTCAACATCAAATTCTTCGCCGTCAACCTTGAAAGTCTTTTCACCCTTAGCAATAGCTTCAGCTCTTGCAGCACCAAATGCATTGCCTTCATTAGCAAACTCTTCAGCGTTTTCTTTATCTTCAGCATCTACGTCTTCAACTTTAAAAGTTTCTCCGTCTACTTCAAATTCTTTTTCGCCTTTAGCAATAGCTTCAGCTCTAGCAGCACCAAACGCATTACCTTCACCTAGAAGTTCTGTAAAAAATGTATCTACATCTTCTTCATTTAGATCATTGATATTTGCAACATTATATTTTTGGAGCAGCTTGTTAAATTCAGAAACAGTGCCTTCTCTTTTGACGGCTAGCTCGTTCTGTCTAGCGTCTTCTTTTAGCTGAGCTTGTAGTTGGCTAAAGCTCTTGAATGATTCAATTTTTTTCATTGTATAATGATACTTTATTTTAATAGTATAATACCTTTTGTTATATATCGCCTAGAAAATTAACTTTTTTAACTTCATAACTGAACTTTTCTTGGCGATAAATCTTTTTACGTTCATGGCCATGGCGATATAAATAGTTCTGCCATTCCTCAAAACAAAGATTATCAACAAAGTCAATAATGTTAACTGAATCTTTTGATTCGTGTTGACGTAGGCCTCGGCCAATTGATTGGCGGATAATAACCTCTGATTTGAATGATTCCGTGAAGAAGATATTGTGTATTTTCTTAATAGAAATACCAGTTGAAAATGTACCATAACTGGCTACAATTACAACCTCATCGCCCTCTTCCATCTTTTTTTTATATTCTTCCCTGATATCCTTATCAGTATTACCATCTACATAATAGACTTTTTTGTCGCTGCGTTGACGTAGTAATTCATATAGCTTTTTGCCGTGTTCAATCCTATGAAAAAGCACCAAGGAATTGTTTGATATTTTTGAAATTACTTTTGTAACAAAATTGAGACGACCGGTTGAGTTAATCACATAGTTTTGTTCTAATGAAAAAACATCTTTGTTCTCATACTTATTGGTAGCCAATTCCATGAACGCTTGCTTAGCAGATTCAGGTGCATAGTTCATTTCAATAATCTTAACATTACACCCAGCAATGTGACCTTCTTGTTGTAAGAAGTTTGCCTTAATTTCTGTAATAAGCGGACCCGTCTGTGCCATGAGTGTTAGCTTGTCCAATGAGTTTTCTTTAGGAATTGTACCAGAAAGACCATACTTGTATTTTGCCATGCGGCACTTTTCAAGAATCGTTTTAATTGAGTTTGATTTCGCCTTGTGTGTTTCATCCACAATAACCGCATCAAATCCATCAAAGAACTCTTTTGGCTTCTTGACCAAAGACTGGTATGTACCAATGACAATGTTGCGGTTCTCTTTTATCTTTTGACCGGAATAGATTTGTTGAATAAGCATCTTAACTCTATTCTCATGGTTGTATTCGCCAAAGTCTTCGGTTGCCTGAACAACTAGTGATACGTTTGGTACAATGAATAGGATACGTGTGGCTTTTTGCTTTTCAAGCATATATGCCACTGTTAAAAATGAAATAAGTGTTTTACCAGCTGACGTTGCCAATTCTGATAGGGAACGCCTAAACTTTAAAATATTAAATGCTGCTTCAATCTGGTAGTCGCGTGGCTTGATGCCGTCTGGGTGATCTTGAAAAAAATCAATAGCCCAATTCTCAAAGCTCTCTGCCGAAATATCTTTATCAAACAATCTAGTGATACCGTTGATTTTGATATCATACCTATATTGTTTGCAAATCTTTGTAATCTCCTGCCATAAACCTGCAGGTACCCACTTATCGTCCTTTACATAAGAGACATAGCCATCCCACACCCCTTTCTTAACCAATGGATTAAAACGCCAAGCGTCAATCCTTCGAGTAAGGGATATCTTCAACTGCTCTAACTCAAGTTCAGTTATATCATCAATACGTAAAAACTGATTGTCATCAGTGAGTGTTAGTTCCATGCATAATGAAACTGTTTTTATTTTCGTTACAGTCCCTGTAGTTGAAGCTTGTTACGAACGGCCCAACTCATATTATCTAGAGTCTTAACCGATTCACGCAAGAAATCCATCTGCGTTTCAAGTAAGCTTAGTACCATTGAGTCGTCCGACATGTCGGCTTTCAAAAATGATTCCTTCTGCTTATCTGTTAGTTTATAATCGTATTCAAAGTATTTGACATACGATGATTTGTATATTTTAGCAAGCTTTGCTTCTTGCTGCTTAATCTTAATGTTAAGTTGTGCGATTTGTTCAATGATAATTTGTCTATAAGACGGAATAAGTACCATTGCCTCATTCAGGTCATCAACGTTCTTAAATGATTTTGCAAGCTCTCTAATTTTGGCAGTCCATTCCTGACGCTGGTCATTTAGATATGTGTCTATTTTTATTACTTTATTTTCTGACATTAGAACAGTGATGATTTATTGTTAGACTTTGGGGTCCATGGATTTGCCCTTAACTTTTTCTTCATCTTTGGTTTGTCAAACTTAATTTCCTTGCTTTTATATTCAGTACAAAGGTTATCAAATTCTACAAACATTTTCAAATCATTATGCTTTTCACTTTCGTCGTAAAAATCATCTAATTCATCTTGCATCATTAATTCAAAGTCAATCATATGTACAGTGCATCAAGTTTAGAGTCTGTAAAATAATTGCCTATATTTTTTAGTGCTGGTGACTTTAATTCATAGCACTTCATTACCAAGTCGTTTAGGTCCTTGATATCCTCAGTGTATATATTTAGCCCACTTTCTTTCAAGAATTTTGACCACATAAACACAGATTTATTACGCTTAAGCTTTTCAATCATCTTTGTCTTACCTGTCTCGTCATTATCAAACATATAACGAGTCGTTGGTATTTCATCTAATTCTGTAGTTGAACGACCGGCTGTTGCTAAAGCTAAAGAATTATGCATAAACATGGCATCAAGGGGTCCCTCAAAAATGGTAACCGGTCGTGTCATATCAATACGCATAATATTAAAAAGTGTAGATATCTTATTGATTGATATAAGCTCTTCGCCTTCGTATGGGAATTCAATACCCATCTCGCTATAAAGTTTACCCATATCATACGTAAGATATCTTGATTTATATTTGCCAAGCTTTCTACTTTGGCATCCAAGTATTTTACCGTCTTGTGTCTTATTTAAAATCCAAAGATTCTGACCAAATGACGAATAAAGAAACTCATCTGACTTTTGATGCAATCCACGATTCTTTAAATAGAACCAAGCATAATCACCAACCTCTATTGATTTAGCACCAAAGTATTTTTTAAAGTCTTCTACTTTAATTGCAGATTCAGCAGCTTTAACATAGATACCGTGCTTCAGCGTTTCAATCTGTTGTACCTCGGTCTTCTTGGTCTTGATATACTCAATAATTGTAATTGAGTCATCACCACCCCGCATTCTAAGGTTATGATCACGTAATAGTTTATTTAGGTCACCATGCTCACCACAGTTATAACAGTGGAATTGTAGGGTGTCCCAATAAAGGTTGCATCGCTTTTTGGTTACGTCAGTTGAGGAGTCTCCACAATAAGGACAAGCCAGCGTCAAACGACCTGGCATCTCCTTAATCATTTGCTTAGAGGGGTGACCGTGTTCTTGCACGGCCACCTCTTTAACTAAGCTTCTAATTCTATTTTTGAGTTCCTCAGTGAGATTAGATGTCGAGTCCATTCAAGAATGAATCAAGGTCATCGTCATCACTTACGTTTGATGTACTACCGCTTGCAGTTGCATCAACGTTGTCCAAGTCAAATGATTCGCTAGCCATTTCAGCCGCTTTTGGTGCTGATTTTGCAGGAGCTGCAGATACAGCGCCCATAGCACGACCTGGGTTTGAAATGTATTGGCCAAGAACTTGGTTTACAAAGTCACGAGTTTGGTCATCCCATGGCTTGTACTCGTACACTGAAAGTGAAGGAGCTGCATCCAATTCAGTCTTGATAGCTTGCATTGATTCTTGATTGCGTTCAGCCGGTTTTTCACCAACCATGATTGCAGACGTCGAAGCAGAAAACTTTGACTTATCATAGTTGTTGTACTCACCCTGACGAGTAATAATCAATTCAAAGTTCTTGCCTTCAAAAAGGTCAAATACTTGAGTTGGCTCGCCAAATGCTGGTGACAATTCCTCGTCAATCTTCTCTTTGATCTTGTAACCAAACTTGAATACCATGTATTGGCCTTCTAGAGCTGGGTTCTGAGGATCTTTAATAACTTTGATCAAAGCGTAATATTGTTCGCGACGCTTTAGACGCTCAGACATTTTACGGTCTACCGCTGAGTCTGATTTGCGGAGACGGAAGAACGTGTCCTGGATAGGGCACTTTTCACCCACTGAAGTTGGAGAGTCGACTAGACGACCAGAACCTGAAGGGTCTGTCAACCAGTGTACGTACTTTCTAACAAGTGATTTGCGTGGGTTTTCTGGATTAGGTACGAAGCGGATAAGTGCTTTGTAAGTACCGTCCTTGCCATCATCGGCTGATGGTTTGTAAACAACTTCAGTAGTTGAAGAAGCTGCTTGGTTGTGAGTTTCAACATCGTTGACGCTCAAGTTGAAAATGTCAAAATCTGCCATAATTCCTTTAATACTTTAATTTAAATTGTTGAACTTTAAAATCGTTAAATACCTTTAGAGTAACTTAACACTACTTATACACCAAACCTGAAAAAAGTTTCAAGCTTGTCTTATCACATGCGTGAATATCTAGCTCCGGCTTCGTCGATCCAATCACCGTTGTCGGTCTTAGTCAAACCAGCTTTAGCTAAAAAAGATAACATCTCTGCTTCAGTGATTCTATTTTCAAGAACCATGATTTCAAGAATATCTTTTAGAGTACTTAGGTATGTTGCATTAATCATATCTTATATATCTTTTATATTATTATACTATTTTTTAAAAAAGTTTCAAGCTAATGAAACAAAACCCCCAATATGCTCATATAAGTTATGGTTTTATGCCTGAGGGTAAAATACAATTTAAAGGGTTTGAGCATAAGACATAATAAAGTAAGCATCTACAAGGTCATCTAAGGGCTTCATAATCTTTTTGTCCTCTTTGAATTCTTGACAAAAGTTCCAAAGACCTGATTCAATATTTGATGTATCATTGATATAAACATACCACATGTCCATCTTCTTCATGTTACCTTTACCAGCATGTTTCTTAATACTTGTAGGGGCGAAGACTTCAAGTTGAGTTACATTAAAGCGATCAATCAAATAAGATTTAAGTATAGAGCTGGCGGATGCTAAATCAATAAGAGAGTTGGTTCCGAATCTTGAGGTGCCATAAGAAGAACCTTCAAAAAAGATTTTATACTCTTCTTCTGGATTGGTATTTTCTGCAATAATATTACATATACCTTCAGCAATATCACGGTGTCTCATGACCCTTGCCATTTCCTGTTTATCAATGTTTGGCTCTGGTTGATATATTAAAGTAACATCATCAAGTAGGTTCATTTCCTCTTGAAGCTTTTGTTCTTTTTTTGTACCAGTACCTGGTTTTAGATATGAGATATAATATGGCTTTCCATCTTTAAGAAGACAGATGCCTGGAGAGTTGATCGAAAAATCGATTGCTATTAAATTCAAATTAGATTCTTTTACCAAGACTAGCACCTAGTGCAGCACCAACAAGTCTTGAAGTTAACAGATCGTAAAAAATACCTTTTTCAATACCTAGTACTTTAGCAACAATCTTGCCGACAGATTTACCTAGGGCAAAACCTGTAAGACCACCGATAATAGAACCAAGGATACCCTCATTAGTTACCTCTTCATTAAAAGCTGCTAGGTCGTATGAACCATCTTCTTTTTTGTATTCTGCTAGAAATGCTTCAATAGCTTCATCAACTTTAGCTTCTAGTTCTGGAGTCCACTCCTGTTGTAGAGATTCGTTCAAAGACTGCATGTCTTTTTCAGTTACGGCTTGTTCTTCTAGGTATTTTAAAAAAGTCTTCATCTAAATATTCTGTATTTGATATTTTATATATCAGTCTAATTCATTAAGTAAATTAAACTTATTGTAGAAGAATGTTATATTGAATGTTGAGAATTCTGCAATATTACTTGCCATGTTTAATTCTAGCTCTGAAATAGAGTTCATAATTGGCTTCTCAAATACAGCAGACATTACGTGAATACCTTCAGCATCTAGGATTTGAAGCTTAAAGTCATCAATATATTCATTTGTATTTGCTCTATTGTAATGGTATAACAGAGTGTCTGACATAATCCAATAGTTAATAAAACCGTCCAACAACTGCATTGTTACAGTAACTTCTCTATTGATTAGGTTTTGAATTGGTTGGTACCCGCGTTTATATGTGATTGTACCATCGTTAGGTGCTTGTTGAGCTGGATCGAATGAAACACCAGGTATAGCAAGTCCCTGAATTGTGTAGTTAACAAAATCAATAGGTTCCTCAATAATGTTACCTGGCATTCTGTTAAGATACGGTCTGTACTTATCAGCTACCTCTTGCGGTACAAAGTTCTTTGGAAACTTAAAGTTAAATAAATTACTTCTTGAGTTGAGTATCATATCAAGATTTAGAATTTATTTATTTCTGGAAGCGGTGTAACTGGACTTACCGATTTAGGTGTAATACCTAAGATGTTAAAAGTTCCGTGGTGAATTAAGGTTTTATCAGTGCCGTTCTGAATAGAAAGCATATAATTATTATTCTTTTCTTTAGATGCTGCAGTAATATCTGCTTCACTGATTTTAAACATGATTTCACCTTCACCAAGCTCGACATCAGCATAGTTTAGTGTATTTTCAATTGCAACACCACCCAAATTTAGGATAACCTTATCAACTGATTCAAGTGATATATTAATTAAATCAGAACCGCTTTTCTTAGCAATCTTAAATTTAACATAGTTATCAAATGGGCTTAGAGTTAAAACACTCTTACCGTCTGCAAAATATGTAATCTCAGAATTGTCTACAACCTCGTTGCTTGTAATAGTTACACTTGTTGAACCAGTTACAATATTCATGCGTTCAATAAATGTAGGTACAAATCTTGTTTGATTACTTGGTAATGTTGCAAGGTTTTCAATAATCTGTCTATTCTCAAGAACATTTGGAAGAGTATTGTATACCTTTAAGATTTTGTTTGTTGATGGAAGATTGATAGTTCTAAGTCTCTTACCAAACTTACCAACATCATATGATGTAAATGAAGCGCGCTTTACAATTTGAGTATTATTAGTCTCGTTATAAATTCTCAATGTATAATCAATATTGTAAGCGGTAGCTGTCGATGCATTTTGAATTACCGGTCTAAATGGTAGTGGGTTTGAAAAGTTTTCAGACTGTGACATTGACATTTCGTAGCTCTTATCAAAGAACGATGTGATTTGTTCATAAACCGCAACATCGTGGAATACGATAATATCGTCACCTGAGAATTCACGTCTGTTCATGATGTACTTATCAAATTCTGAAATTGATCCGTCTTTAGTTCCGTATAGTAAAAAGTAATCACCATCTGTAGCTTCTTCAATAACAGCTGCAATATCCTGGTATTCGTCTTCCTTAGCGATTGTAAATTCAACTTCTTCACCAGTATTGATATAATCAAAACCAAGGTCACTGTAAACATTGTCAATCAATTTGAATGTAACTTCATAATTTGACGTAGTGTCTAGTGCATCAGTACCAGTACCAAAGAACCAATCGATGAAATCACCATCTGGGTTTGCTAGAGAAGGTACCTTAATTTCAATGAACTTAGAATACATTGTTTCGCCTAAAATAAATGGCTTTGGATTTTGAATCTCAAATGAAGATGAATTCAAATAGACAATAGATGTAAACATGTTCTTAACACCTGAAAGTCTTTTTGCACCAATTTGGAAAAGGAAACCCTCATAACCTCTAGCATCAAAAGAATAACCAGCGCGCAAATGAAGTCTTACAGTATCATAAGTAATTGTATTTGCTGGAATGTCCGTTGCATCAGCTTGGTCAATTGTTGAAGATGTTGAACCAAGCCAAGCTATATTATTATCAATAAAATTATTTGTAGAATCTAGAAGTGCATACTTTGATTGAAGCGCGCCGTCTACAAGAACTGCTTGGTATCTTCCAATTTGGCCAGCCCCTGTTTTAATATCGTTACCAGTTTCTTCGTCAGCCGTTGCATACAATGGATTAGCAGTAGTTTGTACCGTAATCGCACCGCCTTTAAGTGATGGATATGTATATGTGTATGAACCATTAACCGATGGTACAAATGTATAAATACCATTTGAATATGTACCAACAACATTACTAGTTGAATCTAGAATTTCAAAGCTTGATGGTATTGTAAGCGCAGCAACATTAAATTTGTATGTTTTGCCGTTAGCAAGTGTAAGTGGTCTTGCCGCAAAGTTTTCAACAAGAAGCATACCACTGGCACTAGTTACATCAAAGTTTACAACTGCAGCACCAAGCTCATGAATAAGATGGCGAGTGTCTGAAGTAGACGCTGTAGTATTAAGTGCAAGTAGGTGTGAACCATTATTATCAATTTCAATTTGATAGTTACTAAGTGTAGCTATATTTTGATCATGATAAATGAATTCTAAAAGAACATCCTGATCCAGTCTTGCATATTTTGAAGCTTGTGCCATCTAATAGTTTATATTATTAAAATTGTAACCACTTTGGTGAGTATCCTAAACTAATTCCAATAACAGGTGAAAGTCTAAGTCCACCATTGAGTGGAATAATACCATAACCAATACCAGCGTTAACCACCCATCTTGATTTATTCTTATATGTATTCAACTCTTCATTAATAACTTCAATACCCTGTAATTTAATATCATCAAATGGGTATTTAGTACTTATCTTAAGTTGTGATACACCGTCCTTTTTTTCAATTACACCAAGTAGCGAAATTGTTTGATAGATTGAAAGGTTACCAGTAACTGATGATTCATTAATCTTACCATCCAATCTGACAATTCTAATATTGTTGTCACCAAAGTTAGCTGAATCATTAAATGTAAATGTTGAATCAGGATTAATTTGAGCACTAAGTAAAAGACTATCTTTAACATTAAGCTCTGCCTGTAATAGAGTATTTACACCTTGTAGTTTTTTATTCAAACCAAGTGCAGCTCTGTACTTTTTAGTAAGCGCGCCATTATTCTCGACCAATTGTGTATTTGTATACTTAAATGTTCTTATTTCAGATTCAAGAAATCCAGCTTTATTAACATAAGTTCTAACTGAATCTTTAGATGCCTCTAAGTTATTATCAGCAATAGAAACAGTTTGCTTAAGTTCTTTAATATCTTCTCTTAGTGCAGCATTACTAGAACACTGACCTAACAAAATAAAAATAAGCACAGCTATTGCAATGAAAGGAATCCAATCTTTATCTATTTTAATGTTAATCATTGTATATTAAATATTATTGACCAATATTTATGCTCCTTCAATACTTACACCACCACCAATTTCAGATAATGAGTACGTTAAGTTTGTTGCTTCTAAATAAATCATATAAATTACAGTTGCAGATTTTGGTGCAATTGCAATTGTTCCAGTTTGAGTTGGTGTTGAATCTGGATTACCAGAAATAAAGTCTGAAGAACCACCAGATTCTGGTTCAAGAATACTAACAGGATTATATACATCACCCTTATCTATTGTAGTATTGCCAATATTTGTTGTATGGGTGTGGTTTGCTAGTGGAATATTTACAGAAACATTTGTTAGTTGAGTAACATTCTTATTACCATGTAATGTATTACCAGTCTGAGATGGTGTAGAGTCAGCAACAGATTTACTGTAACCAAGTGCAAAACGGTCTCTAAGATCTGGAGTTACATATGTACCCCAAGTTTGACCATTACACCAGTACCAACCAGCCCAATCATCTTTACCTCTACCAATATAATCAAATGCCGCATCACCAGATGATGTCCATTGAATTTTAGTAGCATTATTAATTATGAAAGCAGGTGCCATTACAATTGTACCAATCGGCACAACACCTGGATCACCCCAAGTAAATGTACCTTGAGCATCTGATGATTTAAGTACCTTATTTGCTGCTGCACCTGATGGCATTTTAACAGCACCGTTGAATTTAGTATTTGAAGTAAATACAGATTCAGTTACATCTAATTTAACCTTAACACCAGCACCAGATGAAAGTGTAAGACTAGAACCTGTAAAATCATATACTGTATTTAAGGCACCAATCGCCGAAGTTTTAAAACTAAGGATTCTATCAGCGCCATCATCATTAAATGCAACATCAATAAACTTTGTAGTACTATCACTTGATTGAATTCTAAGAGCTGTGTCAAATAAATCTTGATTTGTAATAATACGCAAAGTTGAATCCTTATAATCTACAACACTTGGACTGCCGTTAGTATCGGCATTTGCCTCACCAAGTGTTAGAGTAGATACGTGTGTGGTAGCTGGATCATTCTTAAGATATACTGAATCCTGTTCCACAAAATCATCAACAACAAAGAAATCAGTGTATGCGCCCTGTGCGCCAGTTGCACCTTGTGGACCAACAGGACCTTGAGCGCCTTGTGGGCCAGTTGCACCAGAAGCACCCTTAGATCCAGTTAGACCAATTGGACCACCGCCATTGGCCACAATCTGGTCAAAGTTATAATTAATTTTATCAATTCTTTGTGCTAATGAATCATTATCAAGAATTTCTTGTATATTAATCGCCATGATTAGCTATTTATTTTTGTATAGATATAGATCTCTTGTCTAAATCCAGGTCTTTTATTATATATTACTCTTATATTTAGAGGATTGATATTATCATACTCTAAAATGAAATTCTTATTTTCAAGGAATGGTGTATAAAGAATGTCGCTAAGAGAGTTAGCATTTAAGATTTGGCTTACTTTAATATCCTTAGATTCATTTACAAAAAGTCTAACATCAGTTATGTTCATAAGCTGAAGTAGATTTACCTCAATGTATTTCTTGATATCATCATCAAGCGTTGTCTTATCACCATAAGATTCAGATGTATTTACATACTTTTTAATACTAATACCTGCATTATCTGAAATTAATAAATCAGTGAGTACATTACCAATGTATAGGTCCATGTAAAACTTATCATCATCTTCAAAGACTACGGCGCTACCCTTAAAGTTATTTGCTGCTTTTCTAGTCTTCATATCATCCAATGAATTAGCCCAGCTAATTTGTGGATAAGCAGTAATATCGTATTGATTCTTTGGTAGATTCAATGTTGATGCAAGGAATGCACCTTCTTCATACGGTGACAGTGTACCATACACATAATTAACCTGCTTGTTACTGTCATTCTTTGCATAGAATTCAGGCTCCCAAGAAGAACGGAATACATTTATATCTCTACGGTCAATAGCAATCTCGCCTATAAGTGGATACAATGGTAGTTCACTTGTACTATTTGAAAGCTTTAAAATACCGTCAGCTTTTTCAGGATTAATCTTATGATAAAACATATCCTCAATTAGACCGTATTTGTATTGACCCTGATTCATATAAGAACCAAATGCAACCCCAAGTCTATTGTATCTATTGTACAATAATTTCTCGCGAGCGTCTGGCGCTATGATTTGAGTTGTTTTATATGGTCTATGAATATCTGTGAATGTAACAACAGGTCTTGCAAGTGGTGTGTAATCACCAGACATTCTAATTAACTTAACCTGGTGTGGGTCATTTCTTTCAACAATAATATCACCAACCTTACCAGAACTTACTTTATAGCTGTTTGGTTTATTAGGATCTGGACTTGTAATCAAATCAGATGTTCTTACAATCTCATGACCATCTTCAATGTTGATGATGAATCTATTTAGTAATTCATTACCATTTTCATCAATAGTAATATACTTGATAGTTCTGGTATCGTTATTATTTAATAGGTCAGCAATAGCTTTAGCAGAAATACTTTCAAATGTAGATTTTGCAAGCTTGTAACCGCCGTCTACATATTTGAATGATGTTGTAGACCAGACCGTACTTGGTAATAAAGAAATATTTAATGTATTAACACCAAGCTCATCGTATACAATACCAAACGATGTTGTATTGATTCTAATAGAATTGTTATTATAAACCTCACTTACCGGTAGTAACCATGTTGTACCAGCATAATCGAATTTAATATTATTGTATCCACCATCTTCATTCAATTGAATCTCCCTAAGTAGTTTTGTATCAACACCAACCGCATCAATGTAATTATCTTGACCGGCTTGTGGGATATCAAAATCTAGGTAGCCATTAATGTTTGTATCTACCGGTGTTCCAGAATAATCAACAAAATCTTGTAAGTTATACAATAGCTTTCTATTTAAAAAGCTTAGGTTGCGCTCAGACGAGTTAACATTAATGTATAATGTAATAGTTTTAAATACTTTATTTTGAATGGCTTTTATTTGCACATTATCAAAATCATTATCGTATTTATAGTCTAATACGGCTGTAAATTTATAATCATTAAATTCAGTTGATGTAATAAGATTCTGTGGATTTGCTAATAAGAATTCTTTACGACCATATATCTTAACTTTAAGTCCTCTAAATAGGGCTTCAGCTGGTGCTGCATCACTACCTTTTCTGAGTCTTACATACTTAGGTGTTGGCGTTGCAGGTGCAAATCCAACCCCAGTATAATCAAAACCATCATAAACAAATAATCTATCGAACCAATTATTATCGATATCTTTTAGATTAGCTTCTGTAAGTTCAATATTAAGTTCTGGCTGAATATAACTTTTTAGTTTTGTAACCATTTCTGCAACATCAGATGATGTCATCTGCTGACCGTACTGCGTGCCGTCGGGTATATTATAAGTTGGGTGTTGGTATAAATAGAACCACTCGTGCGTCATTCCATTAATGTTTCTACCATCAACCGTAATATCAGGTGCAAAGTTAGTTTTACCAAACGCTTCACTCATTGAAAGCATATATGGATTTTCTCTACAGTTTACACCTTCGAAGTATTTCCATTTATTTACAGTAGGTACAACCCTAGAATAAAGAGCAAAGTCAGTATTATTATTCTCTTGAAGTCTGTCGTATTCATTAGCTATTTTAGTAACGCCAGATCCTGTTTTTGTAATTCCAGTATTAACGCTAATTAAATTATTAAAATAAGTTTGTGCACTTTCACTGTATTTAACAATATCCTCGAGTTGGTCTTGTTGAATATCTACAATATAATCCTCATATACTAGTTCACCTAAATCTGAATTAGCAGTTGAATAAAAGTTGAAGTCAAAGTCATAAAAATCAAATGCTTCAAACTTACCAAACTTAATCTTATTTTCAACCCAGAGGTTTACGCTATTATCATTAATTTCTAACTTGTCAATTGGACCATCCAAACAAACGCGGTATAAATCAGTATATGTGTCGTCTTTTATAATCTCAACAATACGAATAAATTTATTACCATTCCTGACCCAGGTATTTTCATCAATGTCTCCAATTTCATTTTGTGTAACCAAAAATCCAGAACCAACGGCTGAACCACCACGACCAGACCATACATTCCAATCCGTATAAAAGTTTACATCACCAGTAACAGCATCAAGTTTCATGTGCTTTAACACATTATCTGAAAGACCCTCAACAGAAACTGCCGAACCATTTAGTGCATCTTGTGCAAAAAAGAAGTTATACATTCTGTTGCCACTTCTATAGTTATTAATAGTAATAACATTACCAACTGCGGAAACAGAAACAGAAAGGTCTTCTATATTTTTAATGGCGCCCATCATTGCAAATGTAACTTGCTCGACGGTACCTTTATTTGAAAACTTGTGATCTTCATAAGTTCCTGCTGGTAAAACAGGTTCTGCTACAATCTTAAATGGTGTTGTATCACCAGAAATTATAACTTCTGTAAGTACACCAAGAATATAAGTATCTCCAATGTTTGGATTACCATTAACAGTAATTGTTAAATAGTCTCGGCTATCATCGAGTAAGTTATAGATTTGAAGAGTATCCAGCTTTTTTACATATTTGTCAGCCGTGATATCAAATGCATTTACTTTCAATTTATAAGGATCAAGTACCTTACCTTCTGCATTATTTTTTATATGTGCAAATGAATCCCCTGATTTCACCCACTGTAAAACTGGATCAACCAAATCAAGCGTAGGCAACATATCAGTAGCAACCAATGATGTTCCAGTTAAATCAAAATTTGTATCAACTGTAGATGGGTTAATAGTTAAATAAGTACCATCGTATTTAGTATGCTTAAACGAACCCTCTTCATGTGCGTTTACATAAATACCGATGTACCTGTTAACCTCATATGGATTATCAAAATCTTCAAATAAGAATTCAAGATTAATAAGATTAGCACTGACTAAATTGTTTCTGCCAAAACCTTCAGTAATAAAAGCATTATTAAGTATCTCAGGTCTGTCATTATTAACAAATGCGTTATAAATAAATTCAGACTTTTGTGTGAATCCACCCTTAATAAGGTCAATACCATTCCAAGATGTTTTGCCATCTTTTTCAAATGATGCTGTGAGTGGGGCTAGCGGCCTATCCGGGTCATTTGCAAATCTGTGTAGGTAGTTACCAAGCTTGCTACCAGGTCTCATATCAAACGCCTTCACAATCGTTGCGTTTGAAAGCATTGTCATAATCCTGTCATTGATGCCATACAAATCGTTTGTAAGTGGCATTGTAGAAACAGGTTCTTCAATTCTGTATACAACAAAATACTCGGGTAACTTTTCATCAATCCATAGCGGCGCCATGAATCTGATGTTCTCGCTAAATTCTTTATAGCTATTTAGAGTCGCGCCGTAGTGGTATTGCTCTTCATATTGTTTTTGATATTCTCTATACACTGACGTATCTGAATCCTTGCGTAGGACGCCATACGCGGCTTTTAATGGAGTCTTATCGTAAAACTTAGCAATGTCATAGGCAAGATGCCCAGTGCTATCAATTGCAAACTTTTTATAGCGTTGATCACTCAACGTCTTATTAGCACTAATACTATCAAGATATAGTTCTCCTGATGAATCAGTTACTAATTTGACATTAGATGTCAATAGCGGGTTAGTCCTTAGAATAACCTGGCTCTTATTGTCGATTGAATTAGAGTTGACCTCAAAGTTTATGCTAGCCATTAACCTGTGATATATTTAGCGCTTAACTATATATCCCAGTAAATTTAGGCCTTATACTTTGCAAATACTTCTAGATCAAATGAAAACTTCTTGTTTTGTGAATCCAGGATATCTAGACCAATTCTCTTAGAGTAAGTTAGGTTTGTCTTAGTTTGACTGTATTCACCCGCAATGTAACCAAGTGATGCATCAGATACACCAGAGTAGTCAGTCATTCTGTATTGGAAGATAACATCAAGTGCAATTGCATTGTTTTCACCAGTATTGATAATTGATTTACCTTCAGTGTTATCTGAATTTACAACCAATGAATCAATTGAAAGTGGAGACATAAATAGGTATGCACCACATGATTTACCACCCAATAGGTATTGGTCTTTTGAATCAAAGCCCATTTTAATAGTACGGTTTTGAGTACCATCGTAATAGAACGCCGTTTGAATGTTGTTTGAACCTAATGTTTTTGGTTGAACAACGCCAGCACCATTATTATAGATTGTTGAATATGCAATTTGATCTATAACATCTGGATGTTTGTAGTGCAAGAAAATACCGCTGTCGTAATCCTTGACAGATTGTAATGTATTAACATAAATAACATCACCACTTACGTTATTATAAGTACCATTCCAAATAAAGTTACCGCTACCTGGCGCACCGTTTCCACCTAGGCCCTCTGAAAGAATATCAAACATTGAATATTCAAATTGAATTGCAGCATCCGTATCAGAGTTATCAACGTTTGTAGTTGCGTATAGGTTTGCATCATTTGCTAGATTTTTGAATCTAGAATAAATGAATTGACCTCTCAGCTGTGTAGATTGATATGGTGCATCATTTAAGAATAATGTTGATGTAAATTCAGGTGCTGTAGTATTTTGATATAATACAGGAACCAGGTCATACTTGCCAGATGATAGATAGTATGCATCGTCAGATACCGCTGAGCTTACAGATGTTTGGTTTGCTGTTGGACCAAAGCTTAGGTTTGCAGTTGAATGGTATGCTGGTTGTTTTCTATCACCATATAGTCTTGAGATAAGTTCAAGCGGGGTTGCTTTTGAATTTTCAAGAATAATCTTAAATGTCTTAGTTACAATATGACCTTTCTTAATTTGAAGGTTTGCAACCTCATCTGTATAGTATCCAGCAAATATCTGCTTAGTTGAATTGTTTTGAATAACCTCAACAGTACCATCTTCTTTTTGAAGCTTAACAATAAGCTCGCCAATTGTACCGTTGATTTGTTCTTTAAGTGCATTGATCTCAATTTGCATTGCAAGAAGCTTTTCGTACAATGTGATTGGACTTTGTGCATCTGTTAAAAAGCCAGATGCAATTGATTGTGCATCGTGTGAGAAATACTTATCATTGATTGTGAATGAATCAGACACGTGTTGGTAAACACCAGTGCTGTTCAATTCGTCAATAAGTTTTACTCTTGCAACTTCTTTAGAATTCTCATTGATTAGGTTGAGTACTGATTCATCAGTTTGTGAACCTGCTGGGAATTCAATTCTTGTGATGTCAGACCAATCTGATTCGATTGGGTTTGCTGGCCATCCAGCTTCAGATACTGACTTTACTCTGAATTCAACAACCTCACCCGCTTGAATAGGAATATCCAGCTGATTAATATTTACAGCTTGACCATCTTCAATACTTTCAGTTGCCCAGATATACTTACCAGTGACTTCATCCTTGATTCTCTTTCTTGGCTTAGATGCAACCTCTACCCAGTTTGAGAACGAAGCTGTCTTCTTTGATGTGCCATCTACAACATCAATCTGTTCAACACCCGCAGGCGTACCGTCAGATGATAGGTATCTATATTGTACTTTAAATTGTACAACCTCTTGTGGTAGTGTATCAGCAGCAAGCTTTGCTGTTGGCATTGTCCAGAAACCGCGCACTCTGTATTTCGCAGAGATATTAGACACTGAACTATTATCAGCTACTGATTTAATTTGATTAACCAAAGATGAATACATCTGAGATTCAGCTGTTCTTTGATTAAGGATAGACGTAAGCTCGTTACGGTCTCTATCTTTTTCAATAGCTGATGTGTATTTCTTCGTAGCAATTTCTCCACGCTTTTGTGAGATTGCTGAATCAATACTCTTAATAGTTTCCTCAACAGAAACTTTATTACCGTTAAGCTTCTTAATTGATTGGAACGCCGAGTTCTTTGTAAGGTGTGAATTAACCTGAACAACCTTGAAGTTATTTACATCAAGTACTGGAGCATTTGGCTTAACACCAAGTGTTGATGGTGGAATAGAATCATCCTTAAGTGCTTTGATCATTTGACCAAAGTCAGCAACCTCTGCCTTATAATAAGTAGCAAGGTTTTGAACCTCGCCATTGTCTCTTGTAATAAGAAGTTCATTGGAATAGAACGCCGTACCAGGTGACCAATTCTCAGCTTCAAGATTTGAATCTGGATCAACTGGCTTAATGAATACAACTTGTCTTTCATCAAAGCCAACATTAACCTCAATGCTATTATAAGCTTCTTTGCCCTTGTAGATTTTTAGTTGGTCAACACCAACCATGATTGATTCATAACCTTCAAGTAATAGTAGTTCAACTTCAAGAGTATCCGTGTTAAGAGAAACAATTCTATACTTAGTTGAAGCATTACCAGAGTTAACAAGTAGTTCATCACCAATCTTTAGTGATTCCGTATCCGACATTGTTTTAGACGAATCGCTGTATGTGAACTTATTGAGTGTATAAAGCTTGATAGTTTTTACTTGAGTAATACCATCAACAATAATGTTACGCTGTGTTGTTCTAACATTAGACACAGAGAATGCACCGGAGTATTGAGATGATCTTACAGGAGCATCAATAATTTCCTCGTCAACAATATACTTGATAGAGTTAGTTGCAAGATTTGAGACTAATGTATTGACTTCTAAGACATCTAGGCCCTTAAGGTTATCATCGAACCATTCAGTAGAGTTAGTGTCATTAGAATCGATTAAATACCTTCTCAGCTTGATTTTTTCAGTGTCAGCTGGTACTTGACCGTTAACATTTAGTTGAACCTGTAATAGTGGGTTTAAGAATGCTTCAAAGAAGTTATTAGTCTTAGTAATAAATTCTCTTGGAGCTGAAATTGAAGTAACAGATTTTGCTGGGGTCTTTAGCTTAGATTTATTAATTTGTCTAAATGTACCATCAGCCATCTTCACAGTGGCGTCGCCAGTATTTAGGCCAGATAGTGATTTGAAGTTTAGATCAAGTCTTTCAATCTCACGCTTCAAGTAACCAAAAGCTGGAACTTGAACAGTCTTAAGATTGCCCTGTTCATCAAATAGATCCAGTGATACTGTTTTTTTATCAGTAGTAATGGCTTCAGAGATCTTTTCAAAGTTCTCCAAAGAGTTCTGGTTCATTTCCAGAAACTGTCTAATAATTTGCGAAATACTGTTATTTGCCATCTTATCTTAGTACGTCTGCTACAAACGTTAGTGTTGCTTGATTTGTACAAACAATCTCAATATAAGGTTTGCCATTTCTCAAATCGCCATTTACAATTTGAGCAACTTGTGACCAACCATTTTTCTTGTCTGTATAAATGTTGATGTTGTAACCGTTCATTTCAATAATGTTATCAAAAACTAGCTTTAGTGTTTGACCATCTTTCCATGATGCAGTGCTATCATCAATGTATATATTAACATCATTATTTGCCACGCTTCCACCACTCTTAATATTAACTCTCATCATATTCTCAAATGGCTTAAGTCTTGCAAAGATACCTTTATTTAATGCATTAGATGCATCATATGCAGTAACCTGTAGACCAGATGTAGATGTAAGATTGTCCCAATCAAATAGAGTTAGAAGCTTGTATCCGTATACGTTATTGTTAATCTTAATCTTATTAGGCACAGATTTATCAACTGTAGTACCTAGACCGTCGTGAATAACATTTGTATTGTATTGCACTTCTGTTGGAATAGTACCATCAACAATCTGATTGATGCGTCTATTGATTTCAGTAATCATTTGTAGAAGTGAAGTCTCATCGGCAAAGTTAAGTGCCGCATTTTCAAGCTGAGTTTGTAAAGTAACAATTTGTTGCTTCATCAAATCAGCGTCCTCAGATGATAGGACCATATTCTCCATAACATCAAGTCTATTAGCAATGGCATCATATCTACTGTTTGCCTGCATTAGAAGCTTTGCTGCGTTCTCAAGAACTGATGTAGTGTCAAAGAAAAGATCCATTGAGAACGTTGTAAAATCGTTGATAGAATTTTCAACGCCAACATTGTCAAGTGAAGTATTGTATTTGATATTAAGCTTTAGTGAATAAGCATTACCGTTCAAACCAGTAATTGAGTTTGGCTTGAATTTTACAAATTCTCTAATCGTGTTATCCTTAAAGTTATCAAGCAATAAGATACCATATAGGTTTGTAGCTCTATTGCCTGGGTTTGATTGTGAATATAAATCGTAATAAACTAGAACAGCATTAAACTTAAAGTTACCGCCCTTTTGTGAAAAATCATGCAGTGTATTGATTGAAGAGTTAACGCTAACAGCATAGTAACTACTTTCATTAAAATCAATACCAACAGCTGGGTTTAGATTTGTGTTGACATCATATTCACCATTTGTATCAACTAGTGTATCTAAGCTAAAACCAACTTCAGGGTGTGTTGTTGTAGCTCTACCTTCAATCTTTGTGTTAGCTGTAAGTGTTAAGCTTGTTGTATTATACGTATCGTTTTCAAAAAGAACAACTGGCGTATAACCAACAGATGAAGGTACATTAATAAAGATTTCCTGGTATGTATTTGCAGCATAATTCTTGTCATTGATTACATCAATAGTTCCAAGATATTTAATGATACGCTCATAATCATTACCTGTGCCACTTGCATTGTCCTCCTCTGTGTATCTACCTAATGTAGAAACGGCTTCACCAGAAGTCGCCGTTCTCAATCTAAACGCACCAATAGATTGTAGATACTTAAAGAAGATCTTTTCAGCATCAGATTTATATAGGATTGGATCAAAATCATCATCATTTCTAATGATTTCTTCCAGGTTTAATGCATAATTCTGCAGTGTTTCAGCCCAAGACCTGTTAGTGTCTAGGCTTGGCACATAGTTATTACCCGCAACATCCTCAAGTCTTTCAAATTCGATTGTATTAAGACCGTTAACCTGAGCAGTAACCTCTGGAAGATCAAGTAGGGCATATTGAGAGAATTCAAACTTTAAGTCTGGATCTCCTTGTGCTCTTGTTAAATCTCTTGCAGCGGAAGCAAAGGCGTACATTGTACCACCCTGCTCTTGCACGGTTCTTACTAATGGTGTTGCCATGGATATATTTATATTTTATTAAGCGATGTTAATATTAATTGGTGATGCAGCGATTACATACCAATTTGAACCAACATATCTTAGAGTAATTGTACCAGCTGGGTCAAGTTCAATTGTAGAAACACCAGCAACAAGCGAAGCGTCTACAGTAACCATTGCATTAGTTGCAATGATTGTAATTTCTTGACCATCTTCAGCTTGTGCCAAGCTTACAGAAGGCGCTGAGTTACCATCAACAACATATGTTGAACTTGTATAACCCAAAGCACCTGGCATGCTTGTTGAAACTGCAACAGAACCATATACAACACCAGCACTTGCAGTAAGCAGTTTAGAAACCTCAGTAGCAACATCAATAGTTACTGCAGAAGCACCAAGTGCAATATCACCGCCAGCAACAGAAATCGCAGTAGCTTCAATATTATTTACGCCAGTTAGGTTTGTTGTTGTTGGGTCTAGAAGTGACGTTACCGATGTAAGCTCGTCATTAATAGCAGTGAAATTATCATTTAAAGTTACTCTAGAACTTGATAAGCTATCTGTACCCTGAATTAGTGAAATGATTGCCATTTTACGTTTTTTTATTTAATTGTTAGTGCGTTTTTGCTTATTTCATTAGTGTTACCATTAACATCAGTAACTTTGAGCTTAATTGTGTAATCACCCTTATGCTCAAAGAGATATGTTAACCACTTATTATTGTAGTATATATCTTCAACGTTTTGACTGTTATTCTGAATAGTCCATGAATAAGCGACCTTACCCGGTATTTTAGATTTATCAACCGAGAAAGTAACGTGTGATAGAAGTTCTAAGTCTGTATGATCATCAATAATTTTGATGTCATTGTACGTTGGATTGTATGATTTATAGTGAACCTGGTCTTCAATTTGAATTGAACCAACCAATACTTCAAGCGAGCTATAATCATAAACATGCGAATACTGTTTACCAACCACAAGAATGCCTTCACAAATTGTAGGTGAACCCGCTTTGAAAATTGGATTATAGTTAAACTTAGATAACACGTAATCCGTTGAAGCATTTAATAGATCTGCAGTATTTTGAAATGCAGCTGTATCTAGTGGGTCGGTTAGATCATCGAGTAGTGTAATAATGCCACTGTAAGTCGTATTATTAGCTACATTAAAATAGTTAACCTTAAGTTCAGAACCGATATCACCGCTTATGATTTTGAACGAAGATGTTTGGTCCATACCAACATAAGTCGCATCCCACCAAGTGTGCTTACCGTCATTCCATGTATGCTTTGAAAGGTTTTTCCAAAAGTATGGTCCAGTAGTTTCACCATAACCTCCAGGTTGTGCAGTGTCTTTATATCTACGAACCATTGAAAAGTTAACACCCTGTGATTCATCATGTAAATAGTTTGCTCTGTCAAGAGTTAAGTACAGTGTACCAATTTCAGCATCAACATCTTCTGTATTCTGCTGTGGGAAAACCCAATCACCACCGGCATCTTCCCATTTATATGTTGAATTACCCCAAAGAACATTGTCAACATCTTTCCACTTAGTGATACCGTAAATTTCAATAGATTTCATTTTAACCTCAACCGCGTCTGGGTATCTAAGAACAGTTACATTGTTAAACAAATCAACCTGTTCAAACTTGATAGAATACTTACCAGCATATGGAAGTGCTAGGGCAACTTTTAGGTAATCATCAATTGAACCGACAATTTGAACAGACCAGTTCTTTGGACCAGTAATAGTCCAACGTAATTCATATACGTTTCTCTTCCACCAGTTGTCCCATGTAATAAATGATTCAGCATCGTCCCATGTGAATTCAGCATCATTCCATGTATTGGCAAATGAAGTGCACTCAAGCATAAGTGGTGCACCAATCTTGAGGTCAATACCACTATCCTTGAAAGTACTTCTATCTAAATTATAGTAATCAGTATAGAAAGCTTCAACATCAGTATATAGTGTCGCCATATCTGTACCATCCACCTTTGAGAAGTCTTGTGATTTACCTTCAAGGATTGTTGAAACTTTTTCTAAATCTTCAATAAAAATAATGTCTTGATGGATCTTGATAGAAGGTTCAACACCCGCATTGATAGATGTGATTTCATTCTGGTTATTCCATACATTTGTATTATACAGATTGTAGAAGTCGCCTTCACCGATAATATCGATAATCTTAGCTTGAAGTGGTAAGTATTCACGCTGAAGCTTATTCTTCAGACCATATAGCTTTACAATAACTTCGTCTGGTGTAAAGTCAAATGCCTCTTCAACTGTTGGCATATCCCATTCATCAAATGAACCCGTAGGTGTATTAAGCTTATAGAATAAACCAAACCTTGAAGTCTTTTTGTATGAAGAAGATGGTAGCGCAACCTGCTTTAGTTTAGAAACAAAACCATTTGTTGCCGATGGCACTTCAACCGCTTTCATCTTACCAAACATTGGCGAGCGGTCATCAATCATTAACCAGTATTCTTTAAGCGTAAGATTATTATAGCCAAAGAATTTAATAGCATTAATAAGGGCTTTGTATGTACCGACAAACGGTTTAATGTTTGATAATTCTAATAAAAGCTCCTTACGTTTTCTATTGATTAGCATCCAGTCGGTACCAACCTCATTAATATCATGGTCCTTAAAAAGGAATTGGTCCTTTGCAGTAAGTGTTGCGCCGAAATTTGATAAAAGTATTTCAAGTCTTTCGTCCTCACCTACTGTTTCACCATATACATAAATCTCTGCAATAAGATAGTTATCAACCGTATCATAAATACGTAGGTATCTATAGTGACCAGCTTCATCCTGTGAGTTGATGGCCAATGTAAACTGAATAGCTTCTTTTGAATATGAATCACCAAGTGTATGGATGCCGTCTGTTGTACTTGTTGGTAGTGTACTAGGTTGTGGTTCAAATAATAATGAATCAACATTAGACACAATAAACTCATCATCAACTAGGTTTGTTGTAATAAGATTAATGTCTCTAGATGTATTCTTGGCATTTATAAATTCTGCCTTAAACTGAGAACCTACATTACTACCAATTGGCTTGACAATAATTGGCGCGCCATATTGATTGTATGCTTCTTCAAGCATGAAAATAGTTGCAGTTTCATAAAGACCAGTCGATACCTCCTTTAAGTGCAAGCTACCCTTAAATACACCGTCATTAGAATCATAAACCAATTCAATCTCCGATGCATTACCATTAAATAATCTAATACCTGAATAACGCATTACTTAACCCTCCACTCGTCCTTATTTACGCTAAAAGCTTTGAACACTTTTAGTCTTGAAACAGTTTTAATATTTTCTACAAACAGGTCTTGAATAAAAGAAATAAAGTCGGTAAGAGTGTCATTTCTTTGAATGTGCTTTGATAGCGCATTTCTAAGAATACTCTTTGAATAATCGCGACCTTGATTTTTGCGCTGATCATTCATAGTCTTAGTCAGACTGTACTTCTTAATAATCTTATATCTATAAAGACCTTCGTATAAATTCATTACAATGATTTTCTATTTGCAGATTGAATTTTTGTATATACAGTTCTTGGAACCGGCTTCGAGAAGCTAACAGACAGTGATGCCATTTGTCCAACCTTTGGCTGGTCAACAACAATACCACCAGATCTATCTTGCCATCCACCTCTGAACATAGCAACTTCTTCTTTATCAAGAATAATGTCACCGAATTCATCAAGACCCGTAACGTACTCCCTGACATCAGCTGGAATACCATTTGATGGATTAAATGTAACCGTGTTAGACGTCACAGTCTTTTTGAAGAATAGGATACGGTTCTTACCGTTACCAACATCTTCAAGAACCGGAGCTTGAGGTGTGATGGTAGTCTGAGTCACTGTATATGAACCAGTCCTAAGAGCATCCTCTTGAGACTTTGAAAGGAACTGTACGTTAACAGAATCGATACCATCAATATTTTCAATAAGAGCTACAATATCCGATTTAGGAAGTCTATCTCTTCTTGTAATCTTAAGAAGATACTCAGATACTTTTGCTCTAATATTATTCATAAGTTGAATTTCATCAAAACCCTCAAAGTGTCTTACAGAAACGTTCATTGCATATAGCTTTTGCTTTGGTTCAACAAACTTAATTTCTGTAGTCACCATTTGCTGGCCAGATGTTTCGATAGCCGTACGGATCGCATCAAGCTCAGAAGGCATAAAGAAGAATTCTTCAACAGGCAATGAGAAGTAATCCTGTGAAGATGTTGTCTTAGATGCAACCTCAGGTAGAAGGAATAGGTAGATAACATTGTCATCATCTAAGTATTGATCATCTGTCAAGTTGTATGCATCTATATAAGAGAACATATTGTATCTAGCCAAGAAGTGTTCGTAGTTATCCGGTGTAGCCAGTACAAATGACTTTGATTGCATTGGCGCAATTAGCTTTGTAAATTCAATTGATTCAGCGTCCGCACCCATTTTAGGTGATGAAGTCACCTGCATTTCAAGTAGTTCATTTAAGTCATATTCGTTCTTAACACCATCGTAGCCAGTGTCAACAAACTTAAAGGTCACATCTTTCGATTCACCAAGATTACCCGCGGCACCCTTTGTCTTAATATATTCAACAGTAATAAGAGCACCGTTATTTGGAATCATACCAAAGTTACCATTACCAAAGAACAGGTCAATACCACCCAAGATACCAGTCTTTACAATAACGCCGCGAGTGGATGCATTCATGTCATATAATGAATTGTAAATTGTCCACGATTCACCGTTAACTGCAACCTTTACCTGGTCGTGTGCTGTAGGTCCACCAGTCTGGATATTGAAAGTTTGAAAAGCTTCACCAGTACCCGTGACTGTTTGATTTTCAATTTGACCTTGAATAATAGGTATTTTAATATAATTAAATTCTGATTTGCTTAACGAAATAATATCAGAAGAAGTACGCATTAAATAAACATGACCGTTTAGATCTGAACGGATTTGGCTATTGGCTGGAATGTATAAAGCACTTCCTGCAATATCATTTTGTGTACCTGGTTTCCATCTAATCTGTATTTCACCAATAGATGAAAAACCTCTTGATGGATCGTGTCCAGTTAATCTTGCCAGACCATAAACTGATTCTGGTTGTTGAGCAGTCATAATATTCTGTTCAACTGTTGAATCTTCAATGTAATAAAAGATCATCTCAGTTAATTCAGACATTACCTGGATAATTTGCGCAAATGGCGAAGCTGCCGTAAATAAATTACCAGCTCTACCATAGACCCTACTTACGTACTGTCTTGCGTCCTCTTTAATTTCAGATGCCTTGATTCTAGCAGCTTGTAAAAATTTAAATTCAGCCATTTATTTAGTTCATTAATTTATGTAGACACCAACTTGATATTTGCTATCAATTGTAACGTCTATTTGCGCAATGTCTCTGACCTCACCTCTATAGAAAGAAACAAGAACCTCAACATTAAATTTTGCAGCCAATGGTACAAAACGTTTAAATTGTTCATTGACAATACCCTGAATTTGAACCTCATTATAACCTAATGAATAAACTAGGTCTTCCAGGTTGCAACCAAAATCAGGTTCGCCAAGTACTTCACCTCTATTTGTAAACAAAGTTGTCTCAATCTGTCCAATGAGTTGGGCTACCTCACTCTCAGAATGTACTTTATACGGATCATAATTAGGATCACCAATTGTTTTAACATAGAAGTCCATAGTAATATTATATATTCATCTTATGAGTGCATCATCCAATCAGTGCCTTCGTCCGATTTAATCTCTTCAATAATCTTATCAAGCTCGTCTTGACCCATACCCTGGATAATATCGGCATTGATAGTAATACCACCTGGTAGGTTGTAACTAAAGATTGCAAGCTTTTGACCAAACGCAACCATAACCTTAGCAACAACATATCTAAAAAAGATTTCATCTGCAAACAATGCACAGTCCGGAATAGTTTCATAAACTTCTAGGAATACGCCTTTCTTCGGTGTCTGTCCTGTGAACTTTAGCTCATGTGTTTGTTGTGAGTAGTGGAATGAAAGCGGATTCTCAAGAATCTGTCTAGACATTTCCATACCAGATTGGTTGATTACATAGTACTGTAAGTTTTCCATGGCATTAACCATACCAGCACCTTCATTTGAAAAAGAACCGTAAATCATACGCTCAATATCAAAGTCACCAGTTTGAAACGCAATTGAAGTACCAAAGCTACCGCTACCAGTTTCAAAAACACCGTATACAGAATAAACTTCACCACCGCCTGTAATGCTAGATGGTCCAGGCATTGTTAGTGCTCTTCTTCTTTTAAAGTGATCAGTTTCAAATACTTCCTTTGGGATGTATAAGAAGTTTTCAACCATAGAGTATTCATAGTTCTTATAGAACCATTGTTTAGCTCTTTTAATAATATTGTAGATCTCTGACTGTGGTAGATTCATTGGAATCATACAAGCACCAGTTACATATGAACCAATCTCGTTTAAAAAGTCATTTAAACAATTTGGATCATACGATGGTGGAGTTGTTAAGTCATTTAGATCTCCTACAAAAATATCGCCCATTTTTTTATTAATCTATTTTTTTTGATTGCACAATTTCAGTGCCATCAAATTTTGCTGTTTTTGCGGAGTACTTACCCTCCCTAAAAATGCCGTCCTTCATTGAACCTTTAAATACACCGTCTGTGCCAAATACATAGCAGTTTTCAGCAGAAGATGTTTGGTGAACATATGAAGACTTTAGTTTTGAATTTTTAATAACAGTTGACTGATATAAATTACAAGTCTCAATATCACAACCATCTAATTTACATTTATAAAAGTCACTATATTTTACCTCACCTGCAATTTCACAATCTACAAATTCATAAAACTCAAGACCGTGCGCACCCTTAAATACACCATCCTTGATTTGAATCTTAGACCTATCTGAGTCGTAGTTAATATGACCCTTTGTCATGCCACCCTCTGATATCAATTTAATAACACGCTCCTTGATTTGGTCCCAGTACATATCAATGGTCTCACCCCTGTTACCACCATCTTCACTAAGGTCAAATGTAAATCTGATATCATCAAATTGTTTAAAGTTTCTATGGTCTCTATACAAGTCAAGTATTGGTTGCATGTTACGCATAATTTTACGTAACTCAAGTCTATTCAATTCAGACAAGCTTGAATCAGAACATACATCATGAAGCTGTGTAATAAATAGGTCCATCAATTGTAGGATGTCAACCGTGCGTTTTTGATAATCAGTACCACCCAAGTATCTGAATTCAAGATAACCCTTTTCTTGCTTCAAGAAATTTACACCATAATACTTGGTGTCTGGATATTTAAACTGTGTCTTATTTACAGTATTCTCATTGAATAAATACATACCATTTTTTGGTAGGATGTATTTAATAGATTTTGCATATACAAGATTCTCTCTTTGTGGGAAGTATTTATAGACTTGATCCTCTTTAAATTCAAGTACAAATTTAAGAGTATTCATATGTGTTATAAAATACTTGCCATAAGTTCCTGATTGAAATGAAATATTTAAGTGTAAACCACAACGGTCATTTGTGTAACCATTAGTATCAATCCACTTAAGCATCTTGATGGCAATCAACCTAGCATCCGTATATGGCAAAGGGCCAGTAACTAATTCAATTAGCCCGGCCCCACCCGACATGTCGGGTTCCATTTTAAATACCTTATCAGATGGCTGAAAATCCGAGTGTGCTTTCTTTTCTATTTGAATCTTTCGACCCAATAGTTCGCCTACCGATTTTGCAGTTTCTTCTACAGAAGTATTTGAATAAAATTCAAATTCAAATCCAACTTGTGAATTTAGAAGAACATCTTTATTGTGTTGGTTTAACATAGGTGGAATCTATCTTGTTTAAGTATATATCCACCTCACATAAAGGTTAGTTGGAGCTTAAGCCCCAACCACCTTTAAGAAAACCTTCTTCGTATCATTGTCAATCTTGGTAATTTCGACAGCAACCTCGTCACCCTTTGTAAATCTTTCAGTCAATGAAATATTCTTTTCAAAGTTAGATACGTGTGCCATACCAGTGATAGTTCCATGTAAACCAACAAATACGCCGTAGTCTTTTACAGATCTAATCTTACCTGTAACTACAGATGGAATTTGCAAATCTTTTGTGAACTCTTCCCAAGAGTTGTCTTCCTTAACTTCTACCTGTTCAATTTGAGTAAGGATAATCTTCTTGTTATTAACAATCTCCTTAATCTTAAATTCAATTTCATCACCTGGTTCGATTGAATTATTCTTATGCTTGGCAGACCATTCTGGACTTAGGTCATTAATGTGGATCATACCTGTCAAACAGTTATTGAATTCACAGAAGACACCAAACTTAGCCGTACCGGTCACAAAACCCTTCTGTACTGCGTCCAAATTGTTTTCAAGCTCACCAATCATTTTTGGAATCATAGCTTGTAGATAAGCTCTGTGTGAGACCACAATAGTACCACGCTTAGCAGAGAATGAATCAGGCACAACATACATTTCAGTACCAACGATTGATTCAAAATCAGCCAGCTTATTGATACCTGCTAGTGAACCTGGCATGAAACATTCAATACCTTGAACCTTAACAATGTAACCACCGCCTGGAATCATTGAAGTAACCTTACCCATAAATGCAGTACCACCTTCGTCAGCTGCCATTCTAAGTTCAGCAAATATAACTTGCTTAGCACCTTCAGTAATTGATGCAAGTGCATATTCACGTGCTTGAGTCTTATCACTAAGAACCTTTACAGATACTTCATCACCTGGTCTGTAATCCGCAATAACATCACGGTCTTCACGAGACAAGTCGATATACAACATTTCTCTATAGTTTACATCAACCGTTGCCCATCTAGTAGACATAGAATGAAGCTTACCAGTCATAATAGACCCTTCAACAAGTTCACAGATTTCATCCAAATGGAATGAAGCATTGTTGTACATGTTGTACATCTCCTGTGCATTTGATGCGTGTGAATAAACAATGTGTTTGTGGTTTAGCGTCTTAACCTTATGATTAGGTTTTAGCTTGTGGTTGTGATGCGCTTCGTAACCGTCCCAATCAAATTCACCATTAGGAAGGATGAAGTTATACTCATCATGGTTACCTTCCAGGGTTAGTTCGAAATCGTCTTCTTGTACTTCGTTTAAGAGTTGTACATCCTCTGTTTGAACTTCAACTTTTCTTTTGCTGATACGTTCTCTTTTTTTGTTTTCCATTTTTTTGGTTTAAATAAAAAGGTGAATAAAAATAAATAATAAATTATACATTATATACCCTATTTTTATAGGGTCAATTTTTTAAAGTTAAGAACCCGGGCGACCGCCAATTTGTCCTACATTATCGGGGTTATAACTACCCGCGGCAAATGCCCGATTGCCAGATGAAACGATTTGTGGTTGCGGAACCTTTAGCCATTCGTTATAGCTCTGGAATAATTCACCCCATTCCGCTTCAATCTCGTCAGAGCTATTTACTAATTTCTTAACAGCTTTACGGTTCTTTTTCTTAAGTGGCCATTCACCATTAACGCTATATCTTGACTGTGCTTCAATCTGAATTTCTTGACCTGTTATTGTAGCACCCTCTTCAATATTACCACCGCCGGCTTCAGGGTGTTCGGTTTTATAACCATCATCTGAATTCTTAGCTTCTTTTTCAGCTTTAGCAAAAGCATCTTTTAATGATTGCTGTACTCTTACAATAGGTGCTGCAAGTTGAACTATATCTGTTACAGCCCTATGTTCACCAAGTCCAAGCTCATCCATAAGTTTTAATACAACTAATACACCGGCAAGTACAATATCAATCTTAGTTTTAATTGCAATAATCTTAAGACTAATTTTCAAAACACTACTTAGTGGGTTTGGAGCTACTGGTCCAACAACCGGTGGCATGAAGGCATCCGTGATAGACATAGTTACCTCTTGTGCAACACTACCCATAGTACTTTGCATATCTTTAATCTCAATCTTTAATTGATCAAGCTTATCCTTAAATGCTGCCTTACCAGGTCCCTGTAAAAATGCCTTAGTCTTTTCTTTCTCAGCTTTTACTAAATCTTTAATAGTCTTTTTATCAACTTCAGGATTAGCTTCCTCTAAGTCTTTTTCAATTGTTTTAAAACCAAGCTTATTATCCATATACAAGTCCATGATAAAATCATCACCCGGTAAGATAGCGCCCACTGCTAAATAAGCCGTAATAGCACTTGTAAGTTCGGCAAGCATTAAATCATTTGAAGCACTAGATGAACTAGGGGCATTAGAAGTACCTGAAGTACCAACCGAACCAACACCTGGATTTGCGGCACCGCCGCCCTGTGTTTGATCACCACCGGTCTCCTGTGTACCACCATTGCTATTAGACATCGGTACACCACTATTTGGGGCTACTATTCTTTCTGGCATGTTTTATCTCTTTTGCTTAAAAGTTTTAAACTTAGCTTTAGTCAATCCAAGCTGAATAGTTGTATTCGGTAATACTGGACCGCCATATGGAATATGTTTATGATTGCTAATAGCATCAACAATTTCTTCAAGTATCTTTGATAGTGTTTCACCCTTTACTGCTGGCTCACTTTCATCATTATAACTTGATGCTATAAAAATATCATCAGCATTGATATAAACTTTACCATCCTCCGATAGTCTAACCATTGGCGCGCCAGCTGCGCCGTTGCCTGTTGAGATAATAATACCTTCACCCGGTGAATAAAAAACCTTTGCGTTTTTTTCACCATCATACATTAAAGAAATAACATTTTCCGGTTCTATTGAACCACTTAATACGTCGTCTTTTAAAGCCGTATTGTTATTAATGTTATATTTATAAAGAGGTGTATAGATATTACCGTTGTCAAATATAATTGCAACTATATCGCCAACCTTAGGTACATTATATGAACCGTGTGTATTATTGGCAGCCAATGCCCATGGGATATCCTCAGCATCTAGTAAGTCGAACTTACCAAATACTTTGACTTTGCATCGACCGAGTTGTTGTGGATCTTTATTATCAACAACTTCTCCAATCCAATGCGAGTCCCTAAGATTATCTGTAAATAATTCTCGTTGGTTCATTATTCATTAACATTACCTAAATTTTGCCTCTGGCTACTTATATTATTTATCGTCGGCAAAATTGAGTTAATTGAACCTGCTCTCAACGCGGTACCCAATGTTGTACCACTACGTACACCAAAGATATTCTCCCTGGCATTCTTTAAAATATTATTGGTTTCGGCTTTAGCCGCCGTTACATTATTTTTAAATATGTTTTCAGGTATTCTTGAAACACCACCTGCAAGATTGTCAAGTTGATTAACAGCTCTCTCAAATGCAACATCAAACACAGAACCATATACATTGTTTGGTCTTGTAATATTTTGAATAGGATTTAAATTGTTTAAACCACCCATTGCAGTATTTAGTGCATCATTAACGGCCTGACCGGCACGTGATGCATACGTCGTGTTACCCGGTACCTCTAGACCAACACCTGGATTATCATCAATAGTTTCACCCAGCATACCATTTAAATATTGTGCTGAAATCTTTTCTATAGTTTCATATTTAATCCTAATCTTTGGCTTTGGATTTTCAGGCGCTGCACTATTAAGATTTTCAAGGACTTCTTTACCAGATGTAATATCAAACTTACAAGCACCAAACTTAAACATAAAGTGAGGTTTAAAATCAGCAGTAATATTAGTATTAATATTTGTATTACCTATTGATGTCTGGATGTTTCTAACCTCAGACACAATCACATACATGTTGAATCTTTTATAATTCTCTGGCAATACTTGTGTCCAACCCTTTAAATTATAAACAGCTTCACGGTAAAGGTCCATCAAACCAGATATTGGTAGGTTGATAGTTTCATTACATTCAATTTCAAGTTTTGCATCATCACCACCCCAATAAGGTTTTGTCATATCAAAATCAAGAGCACGATCAACACCAGTAATTGAATTAAAATACCATGGCATCTCTTGGTTGATTAAGAGCATAGTGTCAATAAAAGCACTAAGCTTGTCAGCTCTACGGTCTTCACCATATTGTTCTCTTAGTGACTTCACCGCAACATCCTTATTAAATAATGGACTTGTTACATCAAACATTAATGTAAATGTCAAAAATGTAGGATCCTGGTATGGATTCTTTGCATTTTTATTAAGGTGTCCTTTTAAGAACTGATATTTAGTTTGATCTGCCATTGTTTATATATCACATATTTCCCATCTGGGCCGGCCACTCTCTACGAGCTAGCTTAAGGACCTGACGGTATTGGTCGTCTTGATTATACTTGTACTGAATGCCAATAATAACATAGTGACCACTTAAGAATTCATCCAATGTAAAAGTACTGTAATCACCGTCTTGCTTCACAGATTCAGCTTGTAGTTCAGATTCCTTTGTTGTGAAACCATCCTCAATTGCTTTTTTATTCTGGTCGTCTTGAAGTGCTGCGGTAGATATCTTATAATTGTAAATAGTTACAGGCACTTTCATATACTTATAAAGCGCTGGGTTTGCCACGGCCAATTCAACCTCAAGCTGTAACTTATCTAGCTCTACCATATTCTGAATATTATTAACTGCCGCAAAATTGTAATTCAAATGAGTAGCATCAGATTGAATACCAACATACTTTTGTTTATAATGCGAAGCCCATTCATCATTGTCATTATTACGACGACCTTTTAGTGGCTCCTCATTATCCGCAATCGTACTACTGACCAATGATTCAACATCAAATTCAACCAGTGTATTTGTATTAGCCAAATCAAAAAACTGCATCTTACGCTTGTATCCATTCTCCAAAGCTACTTGAGTTGCATTATTAAGAAGGTTGTAGCTTTCAATGTATTGATTTGTACCATTAACTAAGTGATGGTTTGAAAGTATCAATTGCACATCGCTCTTACCGGCGCCCTCTTTTGGATCAGTACCCCTTTCATTAAAAACCTTTGCCGAAATCATTTCATGTATTTCAATGTCATTTGGCGCATTGAATACTGTCTGTAAATCTACGTAATTAATATAGTAATATGGATCAATTGAATAAGTTTGAAATGCATTATCTGAGACATACGAATGTAATACAGTGTCTGAAATAAGTTCAAGCTTAGATTGGTATGCACAAAATCTACGCATCTTATCATCAGTTGCACCGATGTTTGTTGCTAGTCCAAGCTGTAGGTCTTGTGCAATTAATTTGATATGTTCAAGTGATGTATTTTCACCGTATGATTTACATTCATCCGTATACATTCCAGGTATCCTAGCAATAGCTCGAACCCTATATACAGAACCGGAACCATTAGTTATTTCAGTTGCATTTGTTGGAAACCCTTTAAATTCAAGAATGTTAAAGTCCATTCTAATATCTTTATATGTACCGGCTTCATCAAGCTGTATTCTTAAACTAAGAATGTCACCATCTCTTGGAAACTTGTCAACAGACAACAATCCCTGTCTATCTGAAATCCTTGCACGGATTTCTGGGTACTTGCCATTTAAGTCTAGAGTAAAGTCTTCAATATCACCTTGTGTAAAAACATACTCATTAATTTTAATATACGGCGCAGCCCCACCTTGAGTATCCGATATACCATCACCCGTTGCACGCTCGCCAATATTAGGCATTTGCATAGGTTCTAGTTTTATACTAGGTTCTAGTATTGTATAAATATGACTATCTAATGCCATAATTAAACTTGGCTAGGATTTAAGTCCGTGATAGGACCAGATGTAGCATCTTTATTTACTTGACCGGTCTTAAGTCTATTTGGTGGTAGCGCTTCTACCTGTGCAATTGACTGAAGGTATTCAAATCGCTTAATATCTTTTTCAGTCATTCTACGTTGCTTTAAGAACTTTTCTTTTTGAGTTTCTTTTGACGAACGGCTTGGCTTAATAAACTTTTTAAATGAAGTAATATTTACGGGAATAAAAAGAGTGTCGCCTTCATTAATGGAAAATGGATTTGAAATACCATTAAACTTTAATAGGATATCAAGCATCTTATCTGTTGAATAATATTTTAAAGCAATTAGATCAGGTCTATCTAGTTCATGTAATGAAACCTCGTGCTCAATAAGAGTATCCGGGTTCATATTAAAAAATACCGTTGTAGGTTCAGTCATTACAACTTTACCATCAACAATTCTTTTATCTTTTAGTGTACGAAAGTCCATTATCCGTTAGCCATTTTTCTATAGATACCAGCTTGATGCGGTGTATCTGCATTACCATAAACTGAATTGTTTGTACTGTTATTAGTATTAACGCCGCCTTCCGGTGTTAGGTACATACGTTCTCTACCACCATTAAACATTCTTTCAATGTCCGCCTTATCTCTCGGTCTAGCTGGCTTTAGCGAAACAACAACAGTTAATTCAGTCGGGAAACCCTCGTATGACATTTCACCGCCAAACTTAAAGTCCGCCTTATCACAATATAAGTTACCAATCGTAGCGATAGGCGCCATTGGATTACCAATAGTTACATGGTATTGACCAGTAGGATCACCAGTCAAAAATGCTTTAATAGCTTCACCACCTTGTGGAGTACCAAATAAATCCATAAGTCCGCCGCCGATTATATTCTGTGTAAACTTATTACCCATAATACCATTCTCTTTGATATCAGCAACAATATTACCAACCTTACCAAATACGTCACCAACAATAGAACCCAAGAAACCACCAAAGTCACCAGACTTTAATTTACTAAAGTCACCAAATGGTTGATTCATACCTTGCGCACCACCAGTATATCTAGTTGATCCACCCCAGAAGTTACCATTATTATATGTAAGCACTAACATGTTTGCCAGTAAATCTAAGAATGCAATTTTCGGCGATACACCATCAAGTTGTCTTAAGCTATAATGAAACGTTAGGGACATGTCGCCCGTAAAATCAAGACCAGCTTTTCTAACCATTACCTTATCAATAATGTTGATAGGACCAAATACGTGGTTTGGATATGTACCCTTTGTAGCATCATAGCCGCTATTTGCCGCCTGTATTTGACTAGCATCCATTCCATTCGCAGCGCCTAAAGCAGCAGATGCAAAGAAGTTACCACCAATCATTTCACCAAGCTTACCACCTTTCTTTTCGCCACCCTGTATTTCTTGGATTTCAGATTTAACCTCTTCCCATACAGTGCTCACATCAAACTTTAAAATATCTTCAAGTTTATTGCCAATAGTTTCGTCCATCCACGTTACAGCACGTGCAATATCTGGCATGCCATTGTTAACAGTTTCTCCACCTGGTCCAATAACCATTGGATTAATAATATTATCTTCAACCGGCATAGGGAATCTTCTCAACGTAACCATATAATTATTAGATACCTTACCATAGTATTTAGCCATAGCAAAATCCGCAAATGACCATTGGTATCCTGGGTTATTCTTCTCTTTGGCCCAATCAATAATTCTTGTTGCGCTTGGGTTTCTATAATCAGTTAGATCTTGACCAGCATTAAGTGGTTTATTGTAGTCGGCATTTGAGATTGTATCAAGTGGCCCACCAACATAATTCATAAGTGACCAATGGTTGAACAGAGAAAATGGTACGTCTGGTTTACCAGGAATAGTCGTACCAGCACTATCTGTACCATTACCGCCATTTGCCTTACCCGGCGTTTCAACCTTATAAGATTCAGACGGCGCAGTCGCAGAGTACACGGCGCGTGTATCAGCAAAACCCGGCTCAACAGAACCTGGACTAATAAATGTTGTGTTTGTTGGTATACCACCGGCCGCGGCGATTTCAGCCCTTAGCTTAATAGCGGCAGCCCCCGTAATTCTTTCGCCGGTTAATTTATTAAAAAAAATACTTACACCACCTTCTGATTGCTCTATAAAATGATCAAAAGACTTGGTAATGGTTTGGCCATCTTTAGATGCTTCGGCCTCGTCCTTCTTTCGTTGTGCCCACGCTTTAGCATCGTAATACTGTGTAGTACCCCATTTTTTAAGGGATCCAGCTTCATCATATAACCAGCCGCCAACTGAATCAATTACGCCCATATATAGCTTTATTATTTATACTATATATCAAGCACCTATATCATCTAAATCTTCAAAGGTTGGTCTGCTTAAAATATCATCAAGATATTCCTCGGTAACATCTATCTTATCTTTTAAAAATCGCTTGAGCGCTGTTCTAAATTCATCCCGGTTATTAAATGCATATTTACCGCTTCTATACTGTGTACGAGTAACTGCATCAAAAATATCTCTTATGGATTTTTCAATAAGAAAGGATTCAATTTCATTATATAATTTTGTTGAATCGGCAAGCGTCTTTGTGCACATAACAGAATCAACAACCACCATGTATTTTTCAACACTCTTATGATTTTGTAAATGCTGTTCAAAGTCTTCTCTTGTATTGAATGAATTTCTATTAAATGCAAATGTTGTATCGTGTCCTAAAAAGTCTCGTTGAAACTTTTGGTTAAACATATAGCGTTTAATGAAATTGATATCATCATAGAACCTGATTATCTTAATAAGATATTGTGGATTATATGGGTCCATGGCCACATCATAAATAAGGCCACGTACTTGAAATAAAACGTTGGGGTTTGATCGGCTGGATATTAACGCATGACAATATTCCCCTTTTGGAAATATTCTATGATGTATCATTTGTCAATAAATTTAACAGCTTCAAATTGGCTTAATACACCACGTGTCGGATAATCAGTACGACTAATGATTGTAAGATTCATGGTGATTTCACAATCTTCTAAAATATCAACCAATGTACTTTTAAGACCATTAATCGTTTCTTTATTTAAACGCTTAATTAGGTATACTATAGTCTTAGGATGATTATCAAATTTATTCAGCTTTGAATTATACATCTTAAGCTGATTATGAATATGAAGGCCGATCATCCTGTCAGAGGGTTTCTTACAGGACACATCGGCCTTCATGAGTTTATTAGAAATGTCGATATAGTTGATTACATAAGAATTTTCGTCGTGATTTCTCACAAAACGATTAAATTCCATTTTAGTATTACACCAAATGCACTCAACTATAATGTTCATTACTTAGTTTGTAGTAATTTTTCGAAGTAATCAAGCTTAGCTTTTAGCTCGTTGATTGCTTCTTTAATTTCATCATCGGATGGTTTATAATGCTCGCCCCACTCGCTGATAATTTTAATTTGATCGGCTTGCTTTGAATTACCCAGATCAACACCCATATCCTCAGCCAACGTAAACAACATTTCAATCTTAGTATCAATTGTATCGTGACGTTCCAAGTCATATACAACCTTTGATTCAAAAGTCTCACCGGCTCCGTTGATATTATCATCAACAATAGTTTTAATGATGCCATTGTCGGCAATCTCAAGTGTAATAATCTGCATAATAAAATATTAATTCATTTTGCTTGCCTCGCGGAAAAGCTGGGTTGCCGCCTTACGGTCAGCACGGTATGTGTCATCAAACTTAACAGTAAGAAGTCTCCAACCCTCAAGCAGTTTTTCAACCTTTGCCTCGGAATAACCAAGACTCTCATAATTAGATTTCATTGAAGCTTCTTTGTCAGCCAAATAAAGTTCAAGTCTTTTCTCATCACGCTCGCGGTTTGCTTCAAATAGTTTTTTGCCTTCTTCGCGGGTTTTGCCATACCATAGTTGGCCGACCTCTGTGAATGGTCCGTACATATTTTTAATACGTAACATCTTTGCAACTCTTAGTTGCCATCTGCGCTCTTTACGATTTGCCATTTGTGTTTAAATTAATTGTCTGAATAATAATCTGATAAAAAAGTATTTACATTTTCCTTAATGTAATCCTGTAATTTATTTATCTCAATTTGTTGGAGGGCCACTTTTGTAATTTCATCCTGCAAGTCTTGCTCTTCCATACCTTCCAAAAGCATGCCATAAATAGATGGCGTTGGAATATTGATATTAATATTGATTGGAATTTGAACAACATTTTTCTTGCTCATTTTCATAATCATATTACCCATAACTGTGGGTGTCTCAACCACTGTTTCTACCGCAACCGGTGTTGAGGTATTTGTTACAACAGTTGGCGTTTGATTCTGTGCATCATCAGCCATCAATGCACCATCAGTTTTTAAAACTTCTTTATCACTCTTAACTTCAATCAAGAATTCTGGTAAAACATTTTTAAAAATACGTGTACCGTCCGTGAAGTAAATAAATTGTGCTTCCGGTTGTTCATCGGCAACTATTTGAATATTACCAAATTTCTCGCCCTTGATCCATTGGTATCGTACAACTTGCTTATCCTCCATAACTTCTACCTGTTCCATTTTACTTTTTGTATTTTTCTGTGAACTTTTCAGGAATAGATCCATTAGTTTTTTCATATGTTTCTAGAAAAGCTATTATTAATATCATTGAATCTGATGGGCCCATGAATGCATCTGTTTTTTTATATTGATCAAATACTTGCTTTGGATTTGCATCAATACAACTAATTAAATATTCTAGGTCTGGGATAAATGCTTTATTAAATGACATGTGTTTGGGTTACATTAATATTTGCTTTATTTAATAAATCTATACCACTCATATCACGATATGTTTCATTATAGAATACTTCTTTAATACCTGATTGAATAATCAATTTTGAACATTCAAAACATGGCGCTGTGGTAGTATATAAAATTGCACCATCAGATGATAGAGTTGATTTAGCAATTTTAGTTATAGCATTTGATTCTGCATGGAGTACTTCACGCTTAGTTGTATGTTCTGTTTTTACACAACATCCATCCATGCAATTAAAGCCATTATCTTCTAGATCATTAACAATATCCGGTGACGTTGCGTAATCTACATCAATCTTAGTAATTACATTATCTTCACATGCATTTTCAAAACCAACTGGGGTTCCATTATATCCAAATGAAACAATTTGATTATCCTTAATAATAACACATCCAACCTTCCGTCTCTCAGCATAACTAAGTTCAGAAACTGAATAAGCAATATTCATATAAACGGTATGTATGTCAATTCTTGGCATATAAAAAATAAAAGGTCCATGTATTATACACGGACCTCTATTGATTGTTTCGTAACAATCGTGCGAATTTGTGTTATCGCTTATTCTTCGTCGCTAGCTTCTGGTGTCTTGTCAGCTTTGACTTCAACCTCAATCTCATCGCCGTCAGCACTAAAAGATTCTTTAAGCTCTTCGATTTTCTTAGCATAAGATTCTTTTAGTTCATTGCAAACACCTTCATATGTTTCAAGCGTCATTTCTTCTTTACATTCTTTCAATGCATTGACCGCTAACGCAGCAACTAGCGCCGCATTTTCTTTTAAGTAAGATTCAACAGTATGCTCGTCGTGCATATCAGCTTCCCAAGCTTTTGCTTCGTTTTTAGCAGCATCATAACACTCTTTAAGCATTTCAGCAACTTCTTTAGCAACCTCTTCTTTAGTCTCTTCAGATTCACATACACATGGATCTTCGTTGCACTTATCACAAGATTCTAGAATAGTTGAATCCTCGTGTACTGGAACAATACCCAATTTCTTTGCGTATCCTTCAATCTTACCCTCTACGTTTTCAAGATTTTTAATGATTGAATCAATAGCTTTTCTCCAATTAGAATCTGTAGTTTCCTCGCCTAGGTCATGTAGCTTAGAATAAAGCTGCATGAATTCACCATTGATTTCTGGGATAATATCAACCTCAGCTTCAGAGATAAACATCTCTTCAACCGCCGGTGCAATAGCTACCATATATTCTTTTGATTTAGGCACTTTCATTTTTGCAATAGCAAGTTTCTTTGCACCCCAAAGATCTTTAGCTTCATCTTTTGTGATTTCAACTTTTTTACCATTGAAAAAAGCAATCCAACCTGCAAAGTCGTCTGTTGCTTCAGAGATAAAGATATCATCACTCATGGCTTCATCAAGAAAATCAAATCCAAATGATTCTTCAACATCTTCATCGTCATCAGATTCGTCCTCGTCGTCAGATTCGTCCTCATTGTCTGATTCATCTTCGTCGTCAGATTCAGCACCCTCAATTTCGTCAGAGATATCTTTTGGCTCCTCGTCAACTTCTTCGCCATTTACTAGAACATCCTGTTCATCAGAAGGAACAGTATCATCCATATCTTCAACCTCCTCTCCGGCCTCATCGCCTTCAACTTCGGCTGGGCTTAAATCCCCGCCATCTTCTTGGTCTTGAGTAATCACTTCTTCTTCACCTTCAGCTTCGGTTGGTTCACCCATCTCCAGCTCAGTGTTTTCAATCTCTTCAGCAGAATCGATATCAGCAACATACTCTTCAAATGATTTTAACTTAGTCATTGTATAAGTATTTTTTTAACTTTATTAGTTATATATCGTTAATATTATACGCTTTTATTAAGCGGATTTCAATTTATTGTCGTGGCCACCATCACGAACCTCTTTAGCAATGTCAGAATCAGCACCACCCCATGTGCCTTCTTGCTTAGTTAAAAATGAATTAACTCTAGCATAGCCCCATTGTTCTTGACCGGCGCCTGGTCTGTGACCTGTCTTCCAAGCTGCCATACCTCTTCGCATGACAAGTCTTAGAAATTCAATCGGTACACCGGTTTCTTCTTCTTTTTTCTTAAGTGCTTTTTCAATATCTGGATTATCAATTGGACCCCTATCGCCTTCTGCTTTTTCTTCATTAACTACAGATTCATTTCTTTTGCGATATTTATACTTTTTGTAAATCTTATCGTAATCTACATCGTCCTCCTCATAATCAGAAAGCTCTTCATCTGTCTTATCACCATAAAGCTCATGGTATGATTTAACATGCTTGGATGTTTTAACCTTACCTTTCTCTCTAGCTTCTTCATCACCCGGCATTTCCTTATAAGCAGAAGCATCGTCATCGTCCATATCGCGTTGCTTTGCAATCTGGTCTTCCTTATCCTCTTCTTCTTCCTTATCAAGACCTGTCATATACTCGTCTGGCCCTGGCTTAGCTTCAGCTTCAAAAGATAAAGCAAACGATTTGTCATACTTTTTCACAAGCTTCATAAGAATCGTAAAAGGCAAGCCAGATTCTTTCATAGCGTCTTCAAATGACATACCGCCACTAGCTACAAGTTTCGCATAAGATGATGGAGAATACTTATTAATATTATAAGCTTCGAGTAGATCTTCACGGCCTAATTGTTTATAGACCTCTTTACGAGTATCTTCCATTTTGCTTGCGTATTCTGGATCTTCATTTCTGTTGAATACAATTTGCTGTGTAAGTGCACCTGAAATTCTTTGAACATCACCATCACGTGTGTCAATAAGCCAAGCCGCCAAATCTTTTGGACTCAGTTCCTTAAATTTACCATTAGCATCCGGTGCATCTGAATCATGCCATTTTGGCTGTTCTTCATTTATAAAATGCTCAAATAATTTTATGTGCTTCATGATTATTATTTAGTCAATGTTTTTTTCAAGATAGCTTCATTAGATTGCATACGTAAACAAGCTTTCTTACTTGAACGTGTGCTTCTTAGACCGCCTCTAAATTTTGCCTTATGGATTTCCTTCTTAGTCATTTGTATTCAATTGTTTTTGTAATTCTTTTGAAAGCTCTTTATCAGTTGATTTATCTTTTGCAACCATCTTACTCAATACACGCTTAATATCATTATCAGCCATACGCATGATATGTTCAGTTGATTGAATTCTAGATTCAAGCTTTACTTTATTCACATATGTTTTCAATTGCGGTTCGACCTCACCAATTTCATCCATACGCTCAATAATATTAGTTTCCAAATCCTTAAGAACTTGCTTTTTTATTTGGGTTGGATCATTATCATCAAAACCAGATTTAGACGGCCTGTATGATTTCATCGCAGCACCTGGACGTTTATCTTTAGTTGAAGTTGAGTATGGATCAAAATCATCTTGTGCTTCAAGCTCATTCTCGAATTCTTCAATGTTGTTTTCTTCCATATCAATCTTGGCAATACTAACGCGAGTCTCAACAAGCTGTTTAGCTAATTTATCAAGTTCTCTTTTAATTTTAGGATTCTTAAATAAACCCTTAAGCCAAGAAAATAATCCCTCGTCAAGCATTGCATCAATTTCAACGTCCGAAAGATTTGTATCCATGATAGAATTTATACACTCATATAATTCAGCGTTATTAAATGCTTCAAAAAGTTTTATGTGTTTCATTAGAATTGTGGGATACCCCCGATTTTTTTAGCACGTCTTCTCCATAAATCAAGTACGGCTTCACGTTCATTACCATCGATAACACCCGCTTGCTCTTGAGTATCTAAGTATCTATTTACAGCATCGGACATGCTCTCTCTTCTCTTCTTTGATTCATATCTTAAACCCTGTAGGTTTGCATCAACTTCTTTTGGAAGCATAAGATATTGTGACTGTGGAAGGATGCCCATTTTAATAAGTAATCTTACTTGGCTATCATCATCAGACGGTTTACCAGGTCTGTAGTTGCCAACCTCTTGACCGTCTTGTGTGATGTGTTCAATTTCATGGCGCATTGTATCAGAAAGATACATGTACATTGTTGACCATTCACCCGGTAACCACTCTGGATTAATGCCGAAATCAATAATGATATAAGGCGTTTGCTCATCACCATCGTCATCGAATGCACGACCATCAGCACCTGTAGAATCTAGGATTTCAAAACCCTTAACTTTATTACTAACATGTAGTGTACAAATTAAATCAAACGCAAGCTGACCATCAACGTCAGTTTCATATTCAATTTTGGCTTCACCACTTATATAGTTTTTTACCCAATACTTAAATACATCAGATGTAAGTTTAGAAGCTAATCCATCAAGACTGCTTCTACCTTCATTAATAAATGATTCAAATGTATTTATGTATTTCATATTGTTAATTATTCAGTTTCGCCATACATCGGTCTATCCTTCTTGCTAACTCTAAACCATTCGTTGTAATCTGCATATACGTGTTCCTTAGCCCAATCACCCATATTAGCCCAAACATCATTAAGCACTTGAATAGCACGCTCAGCAAAGGTGCCATTTGCACTTGCCAACTTTAATTCATCCCAAGTAATTGGTTGTGGACCTGTACTATCATTGCGTGTAAGATCTAAATCATATTCTCTATGCATGTTGATAATGTCATTCATTAAATCATATAATTCATGCGACCATCCTGATGCATTCTGAAGTTCTCCAAGAATAAACTTCTTCATAGGAGCTGGAACTTTAGCAGTAATTTTTGCGCCAACTTTTGCCTCAAATACAAAGCTTTCAAAAGTTTCAAAATGTTTCATTTTATAATAATATATTTTTATTGCATTATACTATATATCATAAAAAGAGTGAGGGGGAAACCAGTTCCCCCTCATTAGGATTAATCCTATTTTGATGCTAAACGCATCGTACATCTATGGCATAACACTTTGCTGGTGTTTATGTCGACCCGCACCACTTCATTGCAACCACCCTTAGGTGCAACTTTCCAGTACTTGCTGGTTTCTGGGTCGGCATTAATACAAAGGAGCTCTTTGTATCCGAGAGATTTCAATTTATCATTTGCCATAATCGGGTGATTTAATAATTATATGCTAAACTTTAAAAATGTTTCACTTGTCAATGCTGTCCATATAGAGTGATGTGACCATACCTACTACAAGTACCTCAGCAACATCAATACTGCCTACTCCAAAAATAACACCAAACACACCACTAATCATCCAAGTAATTGCAAGGAATGGCGCCCAATATTTTGGGGTTGTTATAATTTCAAGTAAGAACATACCAACATTCTTAGCATAATCGATTGCGTTTTCTAAAAAGTTTTTCATGATTTTTATTTTTTATGGATTAATAAAAGTTATACTGTATGCATAACATATTGTTCAAGGTACTTTTGTACCGCTAATTCTTTTGCCTTGGCTTCAACCTCAACATCAAGATCTAAACCATAGTCATTAATATATTCATAAATATAATCAGCGTGTGCCCGCTTATTGGTTTGCGAAGCGTCTTCGTGAATTTGTTTACATGAAGAGAAGTGCACAAGCTGCTTGGCACTTCGCCAAGTTGTAGCTGCCAGCTTAAGTGCTTCTTCTTGTGTTAGTTCTCCAGGGTGACACCAATGGTGGTGGTAATCGAACGTGATTGGAATGCCTATTTTGGCATAGACGGTACCGTGAAGATCTTCAACAGTATACTGTTTTTCTTTATCGTCGTTCTCAACCACCAATCGAGTACGAACTGCTGGATTCAAAAGCCAGAAGTTAGCACAGAAACGTGTCATGGCATCCTCTTTGTTTGGAGCTGTAGTGTTAACGTGGATATTAATGGCTGCATGTGGTGTGCGTGGTAATCCCATTAAGTCCATAATTTCACCGTGTTGATTTAAGTCTTTAATTGTATTCTTAACAACATGTGGTGTTGATGATGCCAAGACTGAAAACGGCCCGGGATGGAATGTTAAACGTTGTCCATAACTTTGTGCCAACGATCCAGCTTCTGCTAGAAGCTCTGCAATAACACTAAAGTTTGGCAAGTCACTTAGCTCATACTCAGACATCCACGGGAACATATCACTTGACATGCGGTAGAGCTTGATGCCATTGGCTTCATTCCATTCAATGATCTTAATCATATCACGACAATTAGCTTCAGCCAATTCACCTGCATATTGGATGCCACGTTCAAGGAACGTCTTCTTAATCATTGAGCGTCCAATGTATGTATTAGATTTCTTCTTAAGGGTTGTATTGATACAACAATATCCGTAATTAGTCATTATACTTTATACCGTTAATTCTACAAATGTTTATCATCTTACGTTCTATATTTGCAGCTTCTTCAAGTGTATAAACTTGTAGGTCTGCAAATACTAGTCCATCAGTGGCTTGCACATAAATATCATCGCATACAGAATGAACAGACGACACCTTATGTATGGTCATATCATCAATACACACAATATGCGATGTGTTTGAAATTCGCGCTAAGCGATCTTCAAATTCAAGCATTAATTCCAATCTTTTTCAAAGGCGTACCAATGATCGGCACCGGCACAATCGCGTAAAGCTTCCTTAACCAAAGTAGACATCGCAGCACCGCTTAACATTTGTACTTGTGCATTGATCCAAAGTTCAGCAAGTGCTTCAACGTTTTCCCATTTATTCAAGGCATACTCACTAAGTGCGGAATAAATACGCCCAGCAATATCGTTGTTATTACTACATCTAGAACCATAATATACATCGTGTGTATTTTTTGCAATCTCAGATACAATATCTTCAAAGTTTTCCATGGTGCGATATACTGAAATATAAGTTTCAATGGTCGCGCGTGAATTTGGGCCAATCATAGAAGAAGTGCTGGACCATCCGTTACACTTGATTTCGTTCACATTGAACTTGGGAGCTGATTTAGTCATTTGTTATTTTTTAATTATAAAGTAAATATAGCAAAAAAAGTTGAGATTAAAAAATCGGATTGTAAATTTTTTGAGTTATTTTTATAGAATGTTTTTTAGCCCAACCTTCTATCATCTTTTCACCACCCATACCAAGTTCTTCAATATGCCAATCGTGTGGTATAAGGGGTTTACGTTTGGTTGTTGTAATGATATCATCACACAATAACCCAGGTTTTGTGAATACAGCAAGATGCTTTTGAATACCTGTCTTTTTACGATATACGACTATAATCAATCTTCTGCAATTTTAAAGAATTCAAGTACTGTGTTCCAATTTGGAATATCATAGGTACCAAAATGAATGTGAATACCATCAAATTCATCTACGCCATTTGCAATACGATCATCAATCAAATAGTCCCCGCGTAATAGTCCTTTGTTATGGGATAGAATAAGACGCTTATACGCCTCGCTACCCAAATGCTTTTCAACCCAAATACGCTTGGCTTTCCATGCTTCTGGATTATCCCATGGCGCCGTAGATAAGATATAGACATTATACTTTTCACAAAGTTGTCTAAATCCAACTATTGCCCCAGGAATTGGTGGTGCATCGTAAAAGATCTGCGGATGCATATCTATAATTTTGCCAATACCATTTTTGGCAATATACTCTGGGCTGAATGTTTCGTGGATATAGTGCTCGATGTCAACAATAACGCCATCAAGATCTATGTAAACTATTTTATTATTAATCATTACTTACAAATATAGCAAATTTTTGTGAATTAAAAAAATCAATCGATACTTTTTTTACGCCCCCACCAACATTTTTTCGCTTCATATCAAATGGGACTACCCAAGCATGCTCGAGGTTTTTATGAATAGGTGTATATGCAACGCCTTCGTGTACATATACGTTAAAGCTATTTGCTTTCTTCTTTTTTTTATGTGGCATTATTCAATTGGTTTACGTCGGTCTAATTGAAATTTAGGTTCACATTTTTCACAAACAAAAGTTGTATAGTAGCCATGGTGTGGATGGCCCTTATGCATCTCAATGTCAATAGGTATTAGTGAACGTATTTCAGATTCTTTTAAGCAATGTGCACATAACACAATTTGCTTACTTCCAGTCTTCTTCGCCATTATCTTTTCTATGTTTACGTTTACGAGAATATTTAGACAGGTCGCCATGATCTTTTTGCATCATGCGACGTCTAATTAATTGAGAAAGGTGTCGACGGCTATATCCGTTAACTTCATCAAAGTCGTCTGGTAGAATATTCTTCTTAGACATGTTCAACCTTTTTATCATTTACATGTGTTAAACTAACACGTGACCACGTAAAGCGCTTTGTGTATTTATCCAATAACACCCACGCTTCTTCTTCATTCATAGCTTCAACTTCAAAATCGTCAAAGTCAAAGTCATTGTATCCTGGAACAAATCGAGTTCCTTGAAAATAGTACTTGTTAATATTGTTTTTCATATTGCTAATATACTAAAAAAATTCGACATAAAAAAATAATATATACAGAAATTTAAAAAAGTTTTAAATAATCAATGGCTAAAGTAGGTACATCATCTTCTAATTGGAAAGCAACACCAAAAAGAAGAAGACCAGGAGTTCATTCTAAGAAGAAGAATTCAGTTCATAAGAACGGTAAGAATTATCAAAAGAAGAACGTAGGTCAAGGTAGGAAACGTTAACTCATAGTTTCGATTTCACTTTTGTGATGTGCTTACAATCACCTCTGCGAAATGAATTTGCAGGACATGTACATTTCCAATATGTACCGTTGAAAGTCACATTATAAAATGTACCAGGTTTTGATGCTTCAATTTTCCAGTTACTTTTATTTGTAGCGGGCTGTTCTATCTTTGCCTCCTCCATTTTTTTAGCAACCTTATTTGGATCCATATCAGGTGGGTACCACAATGGTAGAGATTCATCAAACTCTATTTGATCTCGTGTTGTATCCTCCGGTACAGGGTGCCACCCTGGGGTTACATAAGTACCACTAAGGGTTCTAGCAATACCAAACACTGTACCAAAGTGATGGTGCATGGGAACTTTGATTTTATTCATTACCTAAGTCAATATTACGTTTATACAAATATACAAAAAAAGTCCGACATAAAAAAATGCCGGACTCGTTTTTTTCAAAAAAGTTTTGATTAGTTCAAAACTTCACCATGTTGGTATGAATTCAAACCTTTGAAAGGCGAAGGTACTTGATTACCAAGGTCCCAACCTTTCTTGCCAAGTAGATTACCAGCTTTAACCATAAGCGCGGTACCGTCGTGTGATTGGAAACCATCAACGTGGTCTTGGCCATGTGATGCAAAGTGCGTCATTGAATTTACAACAGACCACACTGATTGGTCAGATTGTGCATTCTTCAATTGAGCTACATTGAATTCATTAGCATCAATACCAGCACGTGAATACTCAAGCAAGTTTTCATTCAAAGGAATCCAACTAGTTGCACGATCACCTGCACCTGCATTCTTGATTGCCTTAGTTGCTTCTGAAAGTTCATACAAAGAAGCTGGGGTTGTACGTGCCTTTTGAACGATTGAATCAAATTCAGTCGGCATGAAATTACGTCGCGTAAGATTCTGCAAATAGTCGTTAAACTTATTAAGAGAATCAGTACTCAGGTTTGTCATGTTCCACTTGTCTTCTGCAAACGCAGTAGTAAGACCATTAGTACACCATAGACGATTTACATAAGGCGATACTTGAAAGCCCGTAAGTGGTGAATTCTTTAAAGAGATACCCGTTGTGAAAACGTCTTTCTCATCGCCAGCAACTGAAAACGCAGAACCGCTATTGTTGATTGCGTTGATAGTGACAATGCCGGTCAATGGGTCAGTAGTCCATTGGGTTACACCAAAGTTTCCGCCATTCAAAATGCGTTCTGCTTGGTCAACAAAGTTTGTATTAGAGATAAGTTCGTTTGATTGTTTTGTGAAAGCCACAATAACGCGGTTCACAGGATTCAAAACCATAGTCAAGCTTGATGTGCCACCAGCGTTGGTTGCCATTGCATTTTTCATCGTGTTGATGAATTGAGCTTTAGTCTTGGGATTGAAAAGTTGTTCGAACTTCTTAATGAAGGTTTGGCTCATGCCAACCATTTTCATTAGAGATTTAAAAGCATTAGGAGTAATGCTAATCTGTTTGCCATTGTAGAGAATAGTCTTCTCGTCAATGATTTCAATTTCACGCGCCAATACGGTTTTGCGTAGGGCTTGTGCGTTCAGGGTTTCGAGCTTGCGCGACTCGATTGCGTTGGAAGATAGTGTTGCTACCATGTTTTAATTTATTAATTAGACTTTATTGTCCTTTGATTATACAGTAAATATACAAAAAGTTTTCGACATAAAAAAGCTTTTTTGAAAAAAGTTTCAAAAAAAATAAAGGGGACCGAAGCCCCACTATTATAACTTTGCGTTTGCAAGAATGTCAAGGTAGTAAACGCCGTCACTACCAATTCTGTCAATGTCCCATTGAAGGTCATCTACTAATTTGTCTAGATCACGTTGATTTATTGTCTTCTCCGCCTTTACAAAAAAAGCATCAAGTGTTTGTTGACCTGATGTGCTCATTCTATCATAAACACTATCAAGCCCATTAAGTGCGTCAATCAAGTCTTGGTCTGAAATCTTTTTCTTAGCCATGTTAAATTACTTTGTTTAATTATATATTCTTGTTGATGTATATTTTAGCAAGGTCTTTTTCAAGCCCCTTTGCCTCAGCTTCCCAAGGCCTATCGTAATATGATATTGTATTTAACTTTTCTAGATCATACTTTTCGCCTTTCCAGTAAAACGTCTGACTCTCATGGTCAAACACCATATCGCCGCGACTTACTTGATGTACGTGAACAAGCTCGTGTGAAATCACAAGCGGCAACATATCATCTGGGCAATCCTCAAATACACATACACCATGGTTGCCCATGAAATAATATGCAAATGCATACTTGTCGCTTCGCGTTTCTTTAAGCTTACGCACATTAATATCGACAGTAAGGCCAAGGTGTTTGGCCACCCGTTCTGCTGCACTACGCACTTTGCGTTGTTGATGGCTAAAGCCAGAAACATTAATCTTATTCATACACTACAAATATAGCAAATCCCGGCGACATAAAAAAATATATGCCTTAAAAAATTGGATCTGTTTTGTATTTAGTATCGTGCGCATTTACAAGTTCTGGGAATGCGCCATCAATATTAGTGACAATAACTTCAACCGTTGTATCCTCGCGTTCAACAGCTTTAACTCTGGCAGCCCACGCATTATAACTCATATCAATCAAATATGTGTTGAATGCCTTTGACCATTCAATAAGATAGTCATTGGTTTCACCGCGGTGAGCAAATGTGTTTGATAGGATAAATGAATAACCCTCTTTATCAAGCATGGTAATATACGCTAATAGTGTATGTTCGTCTTGGTCTGTCCATCCACCATACTGAAACTTAGATGCCACATATGGCGGGTCAAAGTATATGATATCTTTTTGCTTGTCAACCTTTGATAGGTCCAGGGTTTCATATGAACCATATACCACATCAATGTTTTTATCTTGCGCTATTTTGATATGTTGTTCAATACGACCTGGATCAAATGGCTTTTCACCATACGCTGCATTAAATCCCTTTGAACTAAATCTAAATAAAGAATTGAATGACATCTGAATAAGAATATACAACATGTGTGCATTTTCATTATTCAAACCATGCTGCATATAGAGAACATTTAAGTCGTCTCGCAACTTATTATAACTATCCTTAGCATTACAACCCTCCGGGAAATATTCGGCATAAGTGCTTAATACTCTGTCCATTAAACCAGGGTCTTTCAGAACATTGTGCAATACAACCACATGTGGGTTGATATCGCGACCCTGACCGCCTCCATTTGAATTATAGATACAAACGCCCGATCCGATAAAGGGCTCATGCACACACTGATATTTGTGCATTACGGGCTTCAGATACTTATTCCAAATTCGGTACTTATTACCGCTATATGAAAACGGTCCTTTGATCATTCTTCAGTGCGAGTATCGTTGGTCTCTTTGCCGTAACCATATTTTTTAATATAGTTATCTAGACCACCAATATATGCCGCGGCATCAAGTAGATTGTCCTCTTTATAATTATAAGAATGACGACTAAACTTAAGAGCAATAAGAGCTGCATACATATCAGGTCCTGTAAAGTCTTTACCCGTCATACCGGATGCAATCATGGCTGCACGCTGCATGCCTTCTTCAAATGGACCATACATGCGCTCCTTTTCTTCTGAGCGATGATTGATAATTTTGTTAGCTTCTTCTAGAATGTTCATATGATATTATTTTAATATTATAGTATTAGAGTGTAATATTGTTTCATAACAAAAAGCCCAGGTCTCCCCGGGCTTTGTAGTGTTAGAGTATGTTATCGTCTGATTACCTCATCAATGATTCCGTACTTAACTGCTTCATCAGCGGTCAACCAAAAATCACGAGTTGCATCTTTAGCAACTTTGGTGGCAGTCTTACCGCAGTAAGCGCCAAGCAATTCAAACAGCTCTTTGTTAATCTTCTGCCATTCGATCCAATCAACTTCCGCATCCTGAATGTTTCCAGAGAAACCACCAGAAGATTGGTGTAACATAGTACGAGAGTGTCTTAGCGATGCACGCTTTCCTTTAGTACCTGCGCCAAGAAGTACCGAACCCATAGATGCTGCCATCCCAGTATTAACCGTGCGGATATCACACTTGATGTATTCCATTACGTCAACCATAGACAAACCTGATTTTACAGAACCACCTGGACTATCGATGTGCATTGTGATATCGTCCTTACTTGTATTATCTAAGAACATCAACTGAGCTTGAACTACAGTAGACATATTGTCATTTACAGGACCAGCAACCCATAGGATGCGATCGCGCATAAGTCGCGAAAAAATATCCATCTGTGTCATACGCATTTCGCGCTCTTCAAGGATGTATGGTGTCATAGAAGCTTCGATCTGCTTCTGGTAATAATCCATGTTTGATGAACTTACGTTCCAATCGCTCATGGCATACTTTTTAAATTCGTTAGAGTTGTTCATTTTTTTCAATAATTTTTACAAGGTCTTTAATAAGCATGCAAGATTCATATTCTTCAATATTTGTGAAGTACTCTAAACACTTGCCAAGAGACTTTAGATATCCATCTTCATCTAATTCCATATCATACTCCATACCATCAGAATCCACGAGGATTGCAAGTGGTTCGTCTTCAGGTAAATTACCTTCGATCGAATCAATAATATAGGTTACAATGCGGCGATAGAAATCATCGTGATTTGATTGAAGTTCAAGTTCAATATCTTCAATAGTTTCAATTGAACCAATCTCAATCCTGGGAACATGTGGAAGATCTCGCGGTTCTTCTTCATACCATTCATCCATCATACTAATATGTATTTGTGCAATAATTCTTTATAATCGGCTTGTGTTGCATCTGGGTTTTTAGCCAGCATATCAACTTCATTTATATACGCTTTACCAGTTTCTGTAATATTATAATATGGTGCGCTATTAGTAATAGTGAATAGTGGTGCTTTAACTTTTAGCTCAATAGTTCTATTAAGAGCGCGCTCATTCTTAATCTTGTCGGCCAATTCAAAATGGCGTTCATAGAAGTGGATGTTATCAGCGCAGTGGTAATAGGTACCGGTCTCTAATTCAGGATATGTTACCTGAAGTTGCAGTAGTACGTGTTGATAAACAAACGAAAAGAATGGTGCATCAAAAGTCAAACCATAAAAGATATCGTTAGAACGCATCTGAACTTTCATATTCAATTGATTGTCGCGAATATAGAAGTTCATGTACATAGTACATACAAAGTCTTTATTGCCTTCAAATTGAAACTTAGGTTGATTCAAGAATGCAATAGCTTGTCGGCTATTCTTATCTTTTTCAAGTGATTCAATAACCCACTTCAGCTGATCGCCAAAAAGCAATGAACCATAGTTTGAATTAATTTCATTTGTATTGGGGTTTGTAATACCTTTCCAGAATCCAGAGAATTGAGAAATATAATTAATGTCTCTGTCTTGTAAGAGGTACCATGCAAGCTCGCCTGCAAAATACTTGAAATTAAACTTTCGGTTTTCAAAATCCGCAATGGTAAATCTTGGGTCAAATGCTCGCATATCAACTGCAAGCTCTTTAACTTTTAGATCACGTGGTTGCGAAACTTGGCCTTGTGATTCGATATCTAAAATGATGTCCTGAAATATTGTATTAAACATATTGCGCTAGTATTATAATCATTTATTATATGATTATTTTACAGAAAGTTTATCAGAACCTTTACGATATGATACAGCGTATACCTTTTCACCTGGTACGATTTCACCATCTAGAATACCATCTGCAAGAATGTCTTCTACATATTTTTGGATTGCGCGCTTAAGTGGACGAGCACCGTATGCAACATCATAACCTTCAGTTACCAAGAAGTCTTTTGCTGCTTTTGTAAACTTGATACGGATATCTTGCTCAAACATACGCTCACGTACATTGTTCAATTCAATGTCTACAATATCAAGCATATCGTGTGCTGTTAATTGATTGAACAATACTGTTTCATCAAGACGATTCAAGAATTCAGGTGTGAACTTAGATTTAAGTTCTTTGTCAATCACAGCGTCAATACGCGCTTTTTCAGTTGCAATAGATGATGCACTTTGGAATCCAATCCCAGCACCAAATTCAGCAGCTTTCTTAGCACCAACGTTTGAAGTCATAATAATGATAGTATTAGTGAAGTCAATTGTACGACCAAGTGAATCTGTCAAACGACCATCGTCAAGTACCTGAAGCAACACGTTGAATGTGTCTGGGTGTGCCTTTTCAATCTCGTCAAATAGAACAACTGAATAAGGTTTGCGACGAACAGCTTCAGTTAGCTGACCACCATCTTCGTGACCAACATATCCCGGAGGTGCTCCAGTCAAACGTGATACATTAAACTTTTCTTGGTACTCTGACATATCAATACGAATCATCGCATCATCAGAACCAAACATATAACGTGCAAGCGCCTTTACTGTTTCAGTCTTACCAACACCGGTTGGACCCAAGAACATAAACGAACCAATAGGTTTCTTGTGCGAAGATACACCAACACGTGAGCGCTTAATAACGGCAGCCAATGCATCAACTGCATTATCTTGACCAATGATTTGCTTCTTAAGTTCTTCACCCAACATCTTAATCATTCGGCTTTCGTCACCAGATAGACGTGAGAGTGGAATACCAGTTTGTTGTGATAGCGTTTCAGCAATGATTTCAAAATCAACTTGCTTACGATTATCATTCAATGACTTTTCCCATTTAGTAATAGCTTCTTCAAGCTCAGCGCGCTTGTTCATTTCCTTATCACGGAATGATGCCGCCTTTTCATAGTCTTGTTCCTTAACACTATCCAGCTTCTCCATCTTTAGAAGCTCAGCTTCTTTTTCAATCTTCTTAATAGATGTAGGTACCTTTACTTCTTCGAGGTGTAACTTAGCACCCGCTTCATCCATAAGGTCAATGGCCTTATCCGGAAGTTCGCGCGAAGAAATGTAACGATCACTCAAACGTGCACATGCTTCAATAGCATCGTCAGTATATTCAACGGCATGGTGATCTTCATACTTATTCTTGATGCGATTCAAGATAATAATAGTGTCTTCAACCGAAGGTGCTTCAATGAATACCTCCTGGAAGCGACGTGTCAATGCACCGTCGTCTTCAATGTTCTCACGGTATTCATCTAATGTCGTAGCACCAATGCATTGAACTTGACCACGTGCAAGGGCTGGCTTCAAAATATTAGATGCATCCAATGAACCGCTAACACCACCCGCACCTACAATAGTATGGATTTCGTCAATGAAACAAATAACGTTAGGGTTGTCTTTAAGTTCATCTACAATATTCTTCATGCGTTCTTCGAACTCGCCGCGGTATTTTGTACCCGCTACGATGATTGTCATGTTCAAAGAAATAAGACGCTTACCAATAAGTGTGCGAGCAACTTTACCTTCAACAATACGTTGTGCAATAGCTTCAACAATAGCGGTCTTACCTACACCCGGTTCGCCCAGAATGATAGGATTGTTTTTCTTGCGACGTGCAAGGATTTGACAAATGCGCAGAATTTCTGCATCGCGACCAATAATAGAATCAAGCTTGCCTTCCTGTGCAAGCGCCGTAAGGTCTTCGCCAAACTGATCTAAGTAAGGCGTCTTACCAGCTTTTTTGTTTGGCTTATTACCCCCGCGTTCGTATGGATCTTGTATAGACATTGGATGTATTTTATTTGTATATTATATTCAATATATTTATTTAGTTTACTTTTTGAACCTATTTTACAATGTGGTCCGCAGCGTGAATAGCTGGCAATACATCGGGCTTGATATTTGCCTTAATACCTAACGATTCAACATAACCCTTGGCTGCCGCAACAAGTTTATTTGAACGCATATTTGGATCGGCATTTAAGTCTAAGTCAATATTATCAACAATAATGCCATTGCTATTTAGATATTGTGCAACCTCAACGGAGTATTCAACCTCTTGCCACAACCTAGACCAAAAGTCTCGGATAGGTGGAACAACCTTATTGCGTTGATATAGTACATGACACCCTGTATTACCAACGTGTAATACTACTGTAGTGGCATAGTTTGTTTGTAGTTGTCGATTTTGGCTATCACACCCGATATAAATTCTAACATGTTCCTCACCAACTTCGGCAAGGTATTGTTTTACATAATCAGCTAAGTTGATTTTCTTGCCGTCGGTCAAACGATGAAACGTCATATATTAGAAATTAACATCATTATTATCTTTGTACTTTTTGAAGTATTCCATAATCTTATCACGGGCTTCTTCAGCTGTGTCAACTACACGGAAAAGGTCCAAGTCTTTTTCACTCATACGACCAGATTCAACTAGTGTTGCTTTAATCCAATCAATGAGACCACTCCAGAATTCAGTACCCACCAATACAATTGGGTATTTAATATTATGACCTGTTTGTGCAAGAGTTAAAGCTTCGAACAATTCATCAAGCGTACCCAAACCACCTGGGTAGATAACAAAACCCTGTGAGTATTTAAGGAACATTACCTTTCTTGTAAAAAAGTATCTGTTCTCAACTCCCATTTCAACATACTTATTCATACCACTTTCAAATGGTAATTCAATCCCAATTCCAATCGACTTACCGCCGACTTCTTTGGCTCCATGATTTGCAGCGGCCATAATTCCAGGTCCTCCTCCAGTAATCAGTCCAAATCCTTCACAGGCAATTAGCTTGCCAAACAATTTAGCATCTTCATACCATTTAGTTCCTACCTTAGTTCTTGCACTTCCAAATACGGAAATGCAGGGAATATCTAGTTCATTAAACGTATCGAAACCTTTTGTGAATTCAGCCTGGATTCTTAAGATTTGCCAAGCATCTTTTGATTTATCGGATTTATTCCAATTCATATTTTGAGTATTAAATGATACAGATGTTATACTCAAAAAACTAAAAATGTTTATAAAAGAAAAACCCCAGTCGTTCAACCAGGGTTCATCTAGAACAAATATGTCATAAGTAAATTAAATATTGCTTAGAACATGTAACACAAATTCGATATAGTATATATCATGTACAGTTTAAAAATATCTTACTTTTACAATAAAATATCATAATGGGTACGCATATTGTACCAAACGATACTTTATTTAGTACCTGCCGCTTTAATAAGATCAGATGATGATTGAATCTTACCACCACCCACATTCCAAAGCATATCAATCTTGTAAGCGCTAGAGAATCCAGCTTCAGGGGTGTTACCATCAACCCTGTCGCCACCATTAGCAAAAGCAATGGTACAATCAGGATACATCGTCTGCACTCTTACAAGCAAATTAATGGCTGTATCGTCATCATCATTAAATGGAAGTACTTCATCAACAGCACGAAATGCTCTGATAATTTCCGCCCGTTCTGCAAAGTTCATAAATGCTTTACCTTTCTTTCTAACTAGCCAAGCATCTGAATTGGCACCGGCGATAACCTTGTATCCAAGTTGTTTTGCAGCTTCAAACATTCGCACGTGTCCCTTATGAACAGGATCAAATCCACCGCTTACAACTACAATATCATATTGTTTATCTCTCTCCATTATAATGTTTTTAATAATTTATCCCCAAACTTATCTAGTAAGATTTCATTGATAGACATGTTAATTGGGCGAGTAGCTATTGAATCTTTCCATGGATAATGCTGGTGCCATGTAGTCCACATCTCACCTTCGGCTTCTAGTCCATGTGTAGTATTTCTTAATCTATTTGATTTAAATACAAATTGATTATTATTAGCTTCTAGTAATTCTACAAGGGCATCGCGCATTTCAAGTTGCACCAATCCCCAAATCTTATAATCAATTCCTTCTAATTTAATACGAACCTCGGTATGTACATTAAAGCCAAGGTCTAGATTCACAATAAGTTGGTTATTAGATACAATCTTAAGAACTGTACCTTTATATGTGTATTCAGGTTTTAGTACCATTAGTTTTGGATGGCAATATAAAGATTAAGTGAAGTGGCAATACACAACCATGCAAAGTACGGCAAACCCCATACTGCTTTCTTCCAACCCAATTCTGTTCTTGAAATATGAATCATAAGTAAGATAGTAAGTGTAAGGTCTGTAATTACCAGGGCTGATAACCAAACCCAATGCAATTCAAAGAACAAATAGTTCCAACCTACATTGAGACCCCAGCTACTTGCAAAAAGCATATTCATCCCGGTATTATAATCATAGGTATTGTAATAATTTGCAAGGAACGCCGCGAAGGTAAATCCAATCGCTGTCCATGCTGTACCAAACACCCAACCCGGTGGTGTCCATGGTGCCTGATCTAAACCAATATACCAATCACTTATAACCCCTTCCATAGTTGCAAATCCCCCAATCCATAGACCGAAGAAATTAACTACAGCGAATAATCCAAAAAGCGCCCAGAAATTTGCTTTCATTATTGTGGAAGCTTCGACTTGATCTCATTAAAGAGTCCACGGACATTTGCAAGCTTCTCATCGTTATCTGCAGAAAGACCCAAATCGATCATCGACATTCTATGTTCTTCAGGCAAACCTGCAAGCACTTGTATAATTTCATCAGCATCGGCTTCAAACGTTTCCACCAATACTTGAAACAACATTTCGTCTACTGACATATTAGATTCTTGATTTTCCATAATTGATTAAATAATTTATTATTCTCTTATTTATAATTAGAACTAGGCCAATTGTTTCATTAGTCTAGTAGTTCTATTAGTCTTTTAATTTTTTGAAATTTTTAATTTTTAAAAAAAAAGATTTTTTGTTTTTTTGATTTCTTTCCAGCACAGGAAAATTTTGTTACGCCAAATAAATTTTTGATTTTTTTAATTTTTTAATTTTTCAATTATTCCAGCAAAGCCGCAACCGATACTACAAAACCTCAAGCCCGCTTCAGCGAAGGAAAATTTCGAAACACCAAATAAATTTTTAAAATTTTTAAATTTTTATTTTTTCATTTTTTTAAGTACCAAATCCCGCCTATTATTTATTAGGCCACTAACCTGGAACCCCCTGGCAACCCTTAGAGTGTATCAATACCATAATGGCTCATGGCCACCGAAGAAATACCTGACCAATTACTGTCAATAGCAAAGTACTCCCCGTACTTAGTGTGGCGCCCTACAACAACTGCCCAATCGTCGGTAGTCCGCAAGTAGCTCTCGGGGTGCTGTATACTGTCGTACAAACCAGGGCCTGTCTCCTGTAGCTGTAAGATAATATAACCTTCCCCGATCCAACTATATGGGTGTACCGTATTAGTGGACTTCTTTCGGTCTATGAATTTAGTAGTAAAGCCCAGGTGCGTATAGAGGAAATCTAAGTACTCTGATTTACTCATAGGTCCTGTTAGTGTCGGCCTGTCGTCGTGTGTTATTGTCATAGTATATCCTTTAAGTCGGCCGGGACTTCCGGCGCCCTTATTATACGGTCTTTTTAGTTTTTGTTTCAAGGGCCCCCTGGGCTCTCGGGCTCTGAGACCTCCGGGTACTTACAGGGGCGCCTCAGCGGTTTTCTGTAAGGGTAACGGATTCTATTGGTTACTCGTAGTTACTCTGGGTGTAGGGGTGCTATTAGTATCGGTCGGTGGATTCTATTAGTATTATAGTATATGAGGGGGCCCCTTTGGCTTAGGGGTAAAAAGGGACTTCCCCGGGTGGCCCAATTTTTTAGAGGGGGCTACTAGGGGTAATTCTAGTTTTCTACGGGGGCCCCAAATTTTTAGGAACCCTGCAAAGGGGGTAAATTGAAGATTTCCGGGGTGCGATAGTTTGCGCGCTTCTGGGACTTGCTTCCCTCTCAATGCTTATTATTAGTTTAACCTTAGGTGTGTAGAGGCATGCCTACCATACAAACAAGAGGCATCTTTTTTTTAAATCGGGGAAATGGCCCCGAGGGCAAACTGCCTTTTACTTCCGGCTTCCCACAAGGGTCCCCAGGAGAAATGCCGCACTAAGGGCCAGGGCGCGTAGTGGATGCTCAAAGATGTAGAGTAGTGCCATACATCCGCCTTTTACTATAAACGGAAGGATTACACATCCTAGGGTCAATAAGCCAATAAGGACTGCAAGTACTTGAAAGGTCTCATTCTTAATAAGGGTACGCATGGGTCTCTCTTTTAATTACATTACTAATATAGCAAAAAGATTCCATATAAAAAAATGTTTTTGAAAATAATTTAGTTTATTATGCGGGCCTCTATATGGGGGTTATAGGGACTCTCCTGAGAGGGCCCTTATATAGTAGTTATTAGGGGGGTATAAAAAAGACCCCATAGAGGGGCCTTTCTTAGAGGTAATGGGATTCCTATTAAGAAACCTTTTGTGCACGCTGAACGGTGTCAAGGGTGGTCTTGTAGCCACGTCCGGTCAAGTCTTCAATTTGGATAGGAGACTTACGAGCACGGCTATTGTAGCCCTTAATGACAAACTCACGACCACTGATAGAAATACGGTCACCTACCTTTAAGTGGCCCAATTGGTGCATGCGCGCATACATATCCCACTGGGTGGCCTCTTTAGTAATGGCCTTACCAGTAGAAGCTACCACATTAGCTTTAAGCTTATAAGTAACTTCATTGCTAGAATAGGAAGCGTTACCTGCATGGATCTTAATGCCATACTTCTTCTCTACTTGGGCAAGTGCTGCATTAATCTCTTCACGAAGGATTTGCAAGTTCTGTTTGTTGAATTCTTGGATTTTCATGTTTTTGTTATTTAAGTTTCTCACTGATTACATAGTAAATATACGAAAAAGATTTGACATAAAAAAATGTTTTTGAAACTTTTTTAAACTTTTTTTAGGTGCGAGATAGGATGCGCACAAATAGGAAAGGGCCCCCTGAGGGACCCTAACCATGTAACCAACAAAACAAAACAAAACAAACTTATTATCCAATAAGCTCAACCACATCGTGGAGGCCAAGCTTATTAGAAGTATCTTTAATAGCAAGGATTAAGAGAGCTAATGCTTTTTCCTTATTACCCCTTGATTTAGGCAATAAGAATTTAATGCTCTCATAATTAGCTGAATCCCGCATATGAATGCGTCCCTGAAGCTTCCCGCCATTCAATTGCTTAAGTGATTCATTAAGCATGCGCAGGGCGCGGCGGTTCCCCAATTGGTCAAGAATAGTCTTGCCATATTGATCTGGGTATTTGTCAGTATTGCGGTGGAGGCTAAATCCGACGCCTACGTGGTCGTCAGCAATCCAGGCGCCAAGCCCCAATGCAAGATAAGGTTTGCGAGTCCAAGCGGCCAAAGTCTTAGTATGGTGTTGGCCGGTCCATTGGATATTAATGCCCCATTCATTGCGAAGAATGAGTGCGCGTTCGATGAGCTCTGGATATTTATCCAAGCTCTGAGGTAGAAGATAATCTGCCATGGTATTCAAAAGATTAAATTAAAATTAAAGACTCAATGTCTATATGTTATACAACAAAAGTTAAAAATGTTTCAAAATTAAAAGACCTCTTCTTCAACAAGAAGTTGAATGGCCTTTGCAATATCTTTTTGAGAAGCACCAAAGCGATGGGCATGTAAAGCAGCCGTTTCAAGGTCAACCTGGCCAAACACATAGTTTTCAGTCTTGGTCATCTCAACCAACATACGGCACACATCAGGAACAGAGGCATGCTTAGCACGGTTGTTCACGTGGAGGTACTTACAGTCGGCACTCAAGATATAACCCGAGAGTTCCGTCTTACGGTCTTCCTTAAGTTCATACATATCGTCCATTCCATTGAACTGACCATATACAAACATCTGGCCAAAGTTATCAATCTCGCGGGCAACCTCACGGTCCGCAGCATTACCAATAGCATCACTCAAGTAAACGTCAACAGAGTTACCTCCAGCAAAAGAAGAGCTGCTTACAGATACCGTCAATTGGGGATACTTAGCTTTAACATACTGCTTCATCAAGCTAGCCGCGGCTACATGGTTAAAGCGAATAACCGGCTTCTCCAGGGGCTGACCACTATAATCAGCACGTTGGATGTGTTTCTCGTCAATCTTAAGATCGACACCGTTCAAGCGAATGTTCAATTTGTTTTTCATATTGTTATCTCTCATTGATTACATAGTAAATATACGAAATATCTACGACATAAAAAAATGTTTTCGAAACTTTTTTTAATTATTTTTAGCTTTCTCTATAAGTGCCTTAATGGTCTCGGTTTGTGCAGCCCAGTAGATATGGGCAAACTCGTCCATCTTATTAAGGGCTAATAGCTTGCGCTCCTGGGCATGTGCCAGGCGAGCCTCCAATTCTTTAATATCTGCTTGTTTCATTTTAATCGATTATTGTGCAAGTGGGTTTTCACCGTGGCGGTAGCCCCACTCATCAAACATATTGTGGTTACCCTGGGCATCATACTCACCGTCATTCCAGAAGAACTGGCTTCCTAAATTAACGCGGTCCCAATTATGGTCGCCTTTAACGTTATCCTTGTACCAGATGTAATACCAAGTAGCAAGACCCATATCGTCCTTATCAATATAGATATCTTCGACACCGGTTATATGTAGAAAGTCCAACATAGCTTGGTTGACTTTGCTACGATCTTCAATAAGGTCGTTGACAGCTTTAGCGTTCTTACTCTTAATAACTTTAACGAGGTTAGAAACTTTAATCATCTTCTTAAGTTTAGCGGGGTGTCCCCGATTGATTACATAGTAAATATAGCAAAAAAAGTTGACACTAAAAAATCTTAGGCCAACTTTCTTTAGATTATTTTACTGCTACAGCGTGGGCACCCAGGCTACCCTTCCAGATAGGGGCTCCTTCGTAGATACGGTTGGTAAGCTCGAAAGCCCAACCCCATTCGTGGCCACGGTCAGGGCGACCATGGATAAGCTCCCAGCCAGTAGCCAAGAAGGTAGCAACCTTCTCACCGTGGAGGATACCACTCACGGTCACGGGCAAGCCCTTATCAAAGGCCCCCTGGATAGCTTGCTCTTCAGCTTTGTGGAAGTACCAACACTGGGCAATACAACTCTTAAGACTGCGGCCCTGGAACTCACCTTTCTGGTTATAGCTACGGTTAACACTCACGAATACATTGACGCCTTCACCATACTTGTTAGCATTGTAGACGACACGGTTTTCAGTTTCTTGATTCACTTTGTTTATTCTCATTGATTACATAGTAAATATACGAAAAAGTTTCGAAATAAAAAAATAAATGCCAATCTTTTTTTAATCTTTTTCAGTCACCTGGGCCCAGGGCCAGGAGCGGACGGCGCCCACCTCACCGATACTAATATACAACAAATAGTTGAAATAAAAAAGTTTTTAGGAAACTTTCCGAAACATTTTCTCAATCTTCAATATAATATAAAGTACCTTCTTTCAAAACTTTTTTCAAAAAAGTTGCCAAAACATTTTTTTATGTCGCCGGGATTTCGTATATTTACTATGTAATCAATGAGTGATATGAATAAGATCCTATGTAATGTACTGCGCGTCCCTGGTCGGGTTGACTGTACCGCGGATGGTTTGACCAGCAAGGTTGAGCTAGTTGAAATGTATTATGGTGAACTTGACTTTGAAGTCTTGAATGCCTTAGAAGAGGATGTCCTGGTTCTTGTCAAGCGCAGCTTGTGGGGTAAAGAGCATGACTATGCAATGCCCTATAGCGTCTATAAAGTTGGGGAGCATTCTATGTTCGGTGGTAACTTTGTCTACACCAGCCACAGTGCATTCCCTTATGACCGTCCCCTGCACGTGCATGACCGTGTTGAACGAACTATTTAATCAATCTCAATAACTATGACAAAAGAGAAGCTTTTGAAAAACTCACGTGGTGAGTACAACTACCAGTTCAACTGGGTTAATGAAGACGGTCAAGTGACCGGGTTCAATAATGTTTGGGCGACTAATAAGCGCGATGCTGTTAAGTTGGCCAAGAAGATGGAGTACCAACCCCGTTGGTCTAAGTATGATGAGGCCACTCGTCAGTATGTTGATGTTGATGCTAGCACCCCTGGGGCTATGTATGTTGAAGCTATGTTGGTGCACGTGCCCAGCATGTACAAGGCCACTCGCAAGGCGGCTGAGTCAATGGACCGTTTAAGCTGGATGATGACCTGCTAAAACTTTTTTAAAAAAAGTTGGCATAAAGTTTTTTTATGTCAATCTTTTTTCGTATATTTACTATGTAATCAATGAGAAACAAAAGTATGAAAATCAAAGTTAATCCTACCATGATGGAGGAGGCCATATTTGTTGGCCAAGAGCACGGTGAAGTATTTGTATACAACGGAGTCCCTGGACAACACCCTCAAGAGGTTGCTGCCGGTTGGGGTGCTGAGTGTATCGGTTATGAGTTTATCCCTGTGGCTCTTGAAGAAATGACTGAGATCCCCGCGGGACACGAGCTTCTTATTAAAGAGAAGGGAACC
>Ga0208024_1000031_pt1 | contig 45506 bp, 51 predicted proteins | sample Colrivmet1546B02_FD_187639 | JGI IMG/M metagenome (GOLD analysis project Ga0208024, IMG submission 187639) | Estuarine microbial communities from the Columbia River estuary - metaG 1546B-02 (SPAdes) (version 2) | ecosystem: Environmental > Aquatic > Marine > Intertidal zone > Estuary | place...
CATTCCAGATAAATAGTGAATCTGTATCTTGTACAATATATGCATCGCCAACTACCGCATCATTTGGAAGATTACCAATACTTTGTACATTGCCTTTAAATACAATGCCCATACCCGGTGAACCAGCAGCACCTTGAGCGCCCGCCGCACCTTGAGCACCTACCGTACCAGTGCCACCAGCACCGCCGTATGTATCAATCATATATGTTACTGATTGACCAACTGCAAATGTATAAGGGCTTTGAACAGGAGAATATGAGTTATCCTCGTAGGTTACAAAAACTTCAGTGTAATCATTATCATTATCATCACCACCTCCTATTTCAGCATTAATTCTACTATAGCCAGTAATTTCGTAAATAGCGTATCTTTCTGGATTATCAACATCTACGATTGTAATAGTTGCACCTAAACTAAGATTACCAGGGTCTCTCTTAGACAAATAATTCTCTAGTAGAACGTTACGAACATTATTTTGATCTAAGTTATAAAATTTGATAGATGATACAAGTGATGGATCTAGTGAATTGAATGTAACTGATTTTAGATCAGGGTTTGAACCATCAATTGCTGAAACATTATATAAAACTTTTGCAACATTGCCAGCACCCGATGCTGTTGAACCAGAACCAGAACCTGAAGTGCCTGAACCACTGCCAGCACCTGGAACCGATGATCCATTATTATCACCAATCAAAAGTTGTGGTAAAACATACGTCTTAGCAGATGGATAATAGTTTGAATATGTAATTGTTACTTGTGCGTATACATTACCCGCAGCCATTGAAGCTGCTTGCTGCGCCGTAACACTAAATGAAATATGACCTTGTGTAGATGAAGCTGGAGCACCAATTGTTAGTGGATTTGTTTGTCCAGGAATAATTGGGTTTGAATATTGGTAGGTTTTTTGACCAAATGAATTATAAAGAGATACGGTAATTGCATCAGCATCTGCCGCATTTAATTGATTATTAATATAATCTTTATAAAGAATAAGTTCAACCGTTGTAGCAACACCTTGTTGTAGTGAAATCCCCATAGGGATAAAAGCCATAATGTCGTCTTTAGAAACGTAAGGCATAATTTTGGTATCTTATTTTGTATTTCTTTTATATATCTTATGTATTTTAGGCAAAGTCCCTAACAAGTGCATTAAACAAGACCGCTTTAGCTACTGGAAGTATAGCATCTTCAAACGGTATATCCTTAAAAGCAATGCCTAATCTGCAAAACATTAAAGTCTCATTTTCATTTTGATATTGATCATAAAACTTTACAATATTTTCTTGATTATTCTCAAATACTTCAATATTTTTTAGTTGAATTTGTCTCCAAGAATTAGACATTTTAGTTGGTTTATCAAAATAAAATGTGTATATGGATTCATTATATGGAATGATCATGTATCCGGCATTTAAAAGCGATTGTTTTTTTGGAATCCAAGTCAATCGAATACTTGATTCAACTTTTCTCCAAATTTCACGGGCGTCCATATAGACATCACCAAATTCTACAATAGCTTCATCTACAATATCATCTACAATACGATGATTTAGGGCATCATCAGTTTGTAAGTCTTCATAGATTATTTCAAAATTGATAAAGTCAATATCCTTTGGGACTCTTAATTGTTCGTCCTTGACTTCAATTTCATATTTTATACGATACAGTGAATCTAGCTGATTTTCGACATATTCGATAACCGGCCAGACTTTGTGTTCTTTTAAATCCTTTCTAAGACGTGACAAAATTGCCAACATCCTATAATGTTTCAATTCATAATCAACAGGACCATCTGTTAACCATGACATGTTGTCTTCATTTGCCATACCAAGTATATATCAGTATAGCGTTTTAGTCATCTTTTACCAGAGTGATTTATTTTGCACTATTTTTTTCCAGTGTGGTGCTAATTTTCGCTCTTTTGGTTTTAGAATATGGCGTGGTTGTTGGTGTTGCATCCTTGGTATCAATTGAATTTCTTCAAACGATTTTAGGGGACGATTTTCAACAATTGCCTTTATATAAAAATAGAGATCACGTGTTGTACCGTCAAACGTTTCCATAATTTCAATAACCATGTCAACATTGATATGAAATTCTTTGGCTAATTCATCTTGTAGCGCAATTAAACGATTGTGCTCATTTTCAAGATGTGTTTCCATCATAATCTTGATGCGCTTATTTTTCTTTTGGCGCTCTTGAACTTTAAGTTCTTCAAGCGTATCATGATGGTACCCCTGCATTGCATCAATTTCTGCACATTTTAGGCGATATATCTCTTCTTCTAAATATGTTTCAGCACCGAGCGGATCTTGTTCAAATTCACCAAATTCAATTTGTTGAAGTAGTTTTGAACCGCCTTTAAAATACTGTGTACGATCAAGCTTTTGTGTAGGGTAAAACCTACGCCACCATGTAAATTGACTCATATCTTATTAAAGATTATCGCGGACAGCGTTATGTAAAATCATTTGACTAGTTGGTGCAATACCAAAGCTAACCCAATTATCGATATTATTGAATCGTGAACGACACAGATCCATAATAGTCTCATCAAACGGCAAATGATTGCCATTGTTATCGGTCACGGGATGCCATACAGTTTCCCATCCCTCATTGAGGAATGTAACCCATGCCATTTCTTGATTCAAATCTAGTACCATGTGTTTGTGCTTTAATTATACTACTAATATAATAAAAAAACCCGACATAAAAAAATGTCGGGCTAACTTTTTTGCAAATATTTTAAAATTATTTTGCTTTCTTCTTTTGAATCTCTTCTATAAATTCATCGGCTGAAGAAACTGAATTTACAATCTTATTAGATTTCAATCCCCATTGCATAATGAACCAATCCATTTCCATTTCTGCAAACTTTTGTGAAAGACCTAATTGTTCTTTCAGGTGTTTAACACCCCATTGCACAAATGTTTGTTCTTGTTCATGTGTGACAACATATTTGGTGTACCACAATTGATCTGACTTCACATCATCATATGTTTTACCAAATGGCTCTAGTTGCTTATTTACTAAAGCTAAGAAAACTTCTTGTTGCTTCATTTTTTTAAACATTAGTTAAAAATTAATTCTTGTGAATCAAGAACACCCTGGTCTTGAAGATACACAAATTCATTAATTGACATTGATACCATAACGGTGTTTTGTGTTGCTATGCCAGAATAATTAATATGAATACCACTAACATCAAGTGGTGCGTCAGGTCCAATCAAACCTGAAAGTAAGATTACATCCGATGGGTGTACGTAGATATGAACTTTCATATTATTTATATATCTTATCAGAACATGCTTGACATAGTTGTCCGGCACCCTCTACATAATTATTACGAAAATCAATATGAATTGTTTCATCATATTGTGTTTCGGTGTTGCAAGATACGCATTTATCTTTAGCCATTTTAAACTGTTTTAAAGTTAGTGACCCGTACGAGATTCGAACTCGTGATCTTCTCCGTGAAAGGGAGATGTCCTAAACCGCTAGACGAACGGGCCGAATATTATATATTACCATTTACCAAGTGGACATTTTGAACGAGGTGAAAGTGTTTTTGCTGAAAGATTACAACCACAACCCCGTGTTAAATTTCCAGTAACTGTATGTGGTGCAACCTTCGTTGGATCGCATACAGAACCAGATCTTAGTCCACATTCATTACATTGATTAAGTCTTTTTTCTGAAAGTGCTTTTAATTGCGGATCAAGTGTATTAAACTTATCTTTAATTAAGTGTGCCCAACCTGTCAATATTTCATTGATTGTTTCCGGCTTCACTTTCTAAAACATTTAATCTACGTGTGTTAGCATCAACAATAGAACGTGTACGATCTGTAAACGTAGCAACCTGTTGAAGTGACTCATTCAATTGTTGAATATCCTGAGTAAGTGCATCCATACGTGAAGAAAGTTCACGCATGTTTTGAATGTGAGCTGCCATACCTGATTCAAGGGTACTAATCCGCTCATTCAAATTCTCTTCAAATTCAAAATTCTCAAACGAAACATCCATAATATCATTGTTTATTTTGATATGTAAATATACCACTGCAATAATGGATGCTATTGATAATATAATTGAAATCATTTTTTAATAGATATTTTTTTATATCTTTTATACTTATTTAAATAAAAATGTTTCAAAAATAAAAAAGGGTATACCTTTCGATATACCCTTTAGACCGGCAGTCAAGTAGTGGACCGTAACGGATTCGAACCGTTGACCCCCTGCGTGCAAGGCAGGTGCTCTAGCCAGCTGAGCTAACAGCCCAAGTTGATTGGTAATCAACATGCGATTGTTGAGGACAATCATAACCTCCACTTGGCTCCACCTTGTTTTTATAAGAGACAAGGAACTCTTTGGAGCGAAAGACCGGGTTCGAACCGGCGACCCTGACCTTGGCAAGGTCATGCTCTACCAACTGAGCTACTTTCGCATTCTTGGGGCTTCTCCTCTTTAGCGCGCTTTCAGCATCAAGGACCCTACCTAAGCGATCCGTCGACCGTGCTCTTAGGGTTTTACGTTTACCTCCCCATTTGGAGCCTCTTGTCGGACTCGAACCAACGACCTACTGATTACAAATCAGTGGCTCTACCAACTGAGCTAAAGAGGCATTTTGACTTAACCACCTCCCTATCTGCAGATGCATGAGACTGCCGAGCTAATTGCATATACAGTCTAGTTAAGTCATGGAAACGGTTCTGTTAAAGTGCTAGCCCCGTCCCCACGGCTAGACTCAGTACGATTACTTTGCTGCGTCTGAAGCACCTGGACCCTGTACCATGCCACCTTCTTCAGCTTCAACGTGACCTGGGCCAACGATGTCATCTTCGATAGGAGTAGCAACCACTGTAGTGTCAACAGTTGTTTCTTCAACTTGAGCAGCTTCTTCAGTACAAGCTACTGCAGCAAATGCTAGAGCAGCAAATAAAAGAACCTTTTTCATATCTTTGTTAATTTTAAGGTTAAAGGGAACTCTATTAAGTTCCTTTGCGGAGGCGGTAGGATTCGAACCTACGGACCTGTTACAGTCAACAGTTTTCAAGACTGCCGCGATCGACCACTCTGCCACGCCTCCTTTTGTTATTATCAATATTTCAAAGAACACAAATTATACATTGAATGTATTATTTGTTTCAGTTTTTGTTGAAATTTCTTTCAACTTTTGTTGCTCTAAGAGCGTACACGTCTGGGTTGTGAACCCGACAGGATTCGAACCTGTGACCGTCTCATTAGAAGTGAGATGCTCTATCCAGCTGAGCTACGGGTCCAAATCATTTTAGATTTAGTTTGTGCGGATGAAAGGAATCGAACCTTCACTTCGTAAGAAACCAGATCCTAAGTCTGGCGCGTCTACCAATTTCGCCACATCCGCATTGGAAGCCGAAACTTCCGTTGTGTAATCAAAAAAAACAAAGAACTAAACTTACTTTATTTATACTCTCAAGCTTGAGTTTGTTTCGTTTGAGATTTATATATTTTCAACTTTTTTTACCTCATTGATTTTTTCAAAACGGTAATTGTCTTTAATATAAAGATTCAACGCTTGACCTTGTGACTTTGCATTAACAAAGGCAACATAGTCCATTACAGATACTTCGTAATAAATATAACTTGCATGGCTAAAATGTACAGTCAATGTTTTATGCTCATAGTTATAAGAGCTTGATTGTACTGTTGAACTATCGTAAGTATTATTTTGAACTTTAATCATAGTAATTTCTTTTAACAGTTATTATACATTGCCTTTTAGAAATGTTTCTAAAGTTACAATAAAAATAAAAATATTTTAAGGATTAAACAAAAGGGAGTAAACTAGCGTATAAGTTATGGTTTTATGCCTGAGGGTAAAATATAACTTTAAATATTCTGGTTTGTAACATAAACTGGAAGTGTTCCAGAGAGCGCTCTTTCAAGTCTCTTAATAGCTTCGGCCAATTCTGCATTATTTGCTACTGGTGCTGCCGCTGTTGTATTTTCAGCGTTAGCTGTAGACCTACCAAGGCCAAGTGCATTACCAGCCCTTTCAATAATTCCAGGATTATTATTTCCACCAATGTTCTGTGCAAACTCATCAAGCTTTTCAACAAGCATTTCAATTGCCTCAACCATAGATTCACCCATTTGCTCGATTGCAGTTTCACCACCATTTTTAGAAAGGTATGCAAGGCCTTCGTAAAGTTTTCTAACCTCTGTAACCTTTTTAAGGTCTAGATCATTGATTGATTCTTTCCAATCTTCAAAAGAATCTGCAATATCTTCGTTGGCGTCAGCCATTCTTTGATATGCCATTGAGATTAAAAAATAATCATTTGGCTTTAATTCAGTAGAGTTTGCAAAGAATGAACTCGTTAGGGTTTTAATAAGTAATTGTGTCTTATTACCAACTGCTCTAACTTCTTCTTCTTTGATATCATTAAATGTTTTAACAAATTCTGTCAGCTTAATAAGAGGATCACCCATCTTTTTAACAACATTAATACCTTTTTCATAGTCAGAGCTTGTGAACCAAGTGCTACCCTGTGCGGCCTCTGATTGGCCAACCTCTGAGAATGTCTTAGAAAGAGCAAGAACAATATTTCTTGTATTTACACCAACCATTGCAAGGTCGTCAGTTGTGATAGATCTAAATTCAACAGGATTACCGTTCTTATCCCATTTTGTTGGGAACTTTAACATTGCCATATATTGAACACCTTGTGCAATACCTGAAAGCGCACGACCCATACCTGAAACTGCTTTAATACCCTGGTAAACCGATGAAGTTCCCGAATAATCACCCATAAGAACAGATGAAATAGAAGGACCACCGCCCGGATACTTTGCGCCAATTTCACCAAACGCTGTTGCAAGTACAGTTGTTACTTTTGCAATACCATCTGGAAGTGTTTCATAATTAATATCAAGTGCTTGAAACTTTTCAATGCCTTTGGCAATTGATAATAGGGCAATACCAGACATAATTAGGGCTGGTGCGCCAGCATACATACCTGCAATTGCAAGCGGTGGAAGCATGAATGAACGTGCAATAGATAGTAGTGCCCATTCCATGTTTGACATTGGACGACCACCTTTCATAATTGTAATACCAAGCACCTCAACAGGTTCTGTAGCATTACCTGAATCTGCAAAAATACCACCCGGTGCAAACATCTTAGGGCTTAAAGCATTTTGCATTGCCGAAATACCAAAAGATATTAAGAGCAGCGCCAAACCAGACATTATCATTGCACCAGCACCTGGAATAATAAACGCTGCTGCGGCACCCGCACCTGCCATTACAAGACCAAGACCGGTTACAGTTGCACCGATTTGAGCAATAGATTCCCAACCATCTGCATCTGGTTTGATTGCAGCGGTGAATACCAACATTGAAAGTGAAATTGCAAGAATTGGAAGTGTTGCAAATAACATTGCCATGGCACCTTGCCTAATAAGACCGCCAAATATACCAGCTATACCAAATACAAGTGCAGTACCAAGTACTAGTGACCCGACCATTGCCAGTGTTGTAAATGGAGCGCCGGCATAACTTAAAATAATTTCAGCTAATACAAAACCAGCGGCTAAAGAGACAATAGCCAAACCTGCAATAGCAAGTCCAGTAGCAACCTCTTTGATTTCTTTTGTGATTCCCATTTTACCAAGCATCCAGAACATACCACCAACAATGGTAATCATAAGCACCGAAAGCATTAAACCTGGAATACCTATAATAAGAAGTGGAAGTGCTAAAGCGAGTGTACCTGCAAAAATAAGAATGGCCATACCCATATCTTTGATAGCATCAATACCACCGGTAATGACATCCATCTTCTGCTTTGCATCTTTTGCGTCACCCATGGCATTTAGGGCTTCCACAATGAGCTTCATGCCCTGACCAATACCAGTAACACCTTTTGCTACTGCCGCGGCGTCACGGCCTTTAATTTTAACTTTATTGCCAACCTCTTTCTTTTCAGAAATGATTTTAAGATAATCACGTATCTGTATAAAAACGCCAAACAGGTCTCCACCTGGGGAAACCTGTAAGGACGTTAATTCTACAGCATTTGCAATTCGCTCTTGCTGACTATTTGTTAATTTCTCAAAAGGAGACTTAAAGAATTGCACTTAAAATTAAGCTATTATTTCTCTTATATATCAAAGTCTAGGTACCTTAATATTTGGCATCTTCATTGCACCCATATTAGGCATCTTTGGCATATTAGATTTCATAGAAGACATTTGGTCATTCATTGTTGCCTCTTCTTTCTCATTGCCCCTCTGTTGTTCCTTCAACATTGTTGAAAGTTCTTTTAGATGATAATGGTACTCGTAATACGGCATTGCTTCAATTTCAGACGGTTGCATCTTCATATGATGCATAAAGTAAAACTTCGTCTTAAAGAAGTTCTCCAGCGAGATCTGAAATAATGAAAAGACTTTTGATTCCACCTGGAAAGTTTAGCGGTACAAGGACCTCCTCGCCTTGCCTATCAACTACTAAATCAGGTTTAACACCAATTTTCATTTTCTCAGCTAGTCTGTAAATAACCATATACTTTCTTTCACTCCAACCCTGGAACTCGATTTCATTTTCAAAGATCTTCTTTGAATTGAAACCTCTCCAATCTTGTGTGATATATGGTAGGATTTGAATAAATGACTGGTCCCAAGATTTGCGCTCTCTTTGACGAGATTGCATAAACTTAGTAACCTCTTCCATAACACCAACTGTTGGTGGTGTCATAATAACTTCACCAGCTGATTTAGTTTGAATTACATATGCTCTTTTTTCAGCATCGTAGTATTGTTCAATTTCTTCTGGTACATTTTCAGTTGTAAAATACTTTGTACTTAGTTCAACATCAAATGGTGTACCATCCTTATCTTCACCTTTAAGCATTAGCTTGTTTTCAGGTTCTGGGAATGTTAGGTCTCTAATAGATAGGATTACATAAATTCTGTCTTCTTCACAGATATCTTTGTAAGTCAACATCTTTGTACCTGATTTGAACTTTGTACAAGATTTAATAATAAGATTAAGCTTCTCTTCGATATCGACAAGGTTTGTCTCATCCATTGTTGAGAATTGTCTAATCTCAGCTACTCTTGCTGAACGAATTTGAAGCTTTGCATCTGTTGGATAAAACTTACCTTCAGAAGGTAGGTCTTCTAGATTAATATCCATCCATCCTAAGTGTGCATCAGCATCTAAAGTATCATTCTGCCATCTAGCCATTGACGCTTTACCAAGACCATTTTTCTTAACCTCGTTAATCATGTCTTGGTCTTTGCTTTCTACCATGTCCTGGTAGGGATCCCTCGTGTTGTTTTGATCTTCCATAAATTATTTGTTTTTGAGCTGCTTTAGTTTATCTTTACTGAAGACTTTTTCTTCATCTCCTCTAGATTCTATCTCAGTTCTGATTAATTCTCTAATAAAAGCGGACATTGAAATAGGTCTAATACCTCTTTCGATTGCATCATTTAATATAATCCTATTGAGGACCGCAACCTCGTCTTCGGATAATAGTACTTGCAATTTGTTAGTTAGTTTTGAACTCATATTATAATGGTATTATAATAACTTTTTTAGGGTTAAAAAGAGAGCAGGTTTTACCCTGCTCTCCAAAATTAAATTAATAATCAATTAAGCTAGTTCTTCTTTCCATGAATCACATCTGAATTGAACTTCCATTTCCTGTGGTTCAGCTGCTGAATAATCACCAGCTTCTAGGAATGGCAAGCCAGACATTAGGAAACAATCTTCTAGAGTAACCGTTCTAAAGATATCACCCTTTCTGTTGAATTGAGTAACGATGATTGTACCAACGTAATCCTTTTTAAGGCCCATTTCACCAGTGTTAGGGTTGTAGATTAGTTTATACCAATCCTTTAGTGTTTTGTAAACATAAGCTTCGTTAGCTTCGTTTAGGTTAAGTGTAAAACCAACTGTTAGGTCGATAGACGTTGTATCTGGCTGACCAGCGAATGAACGTGTTACAAACTTAAACTTCTGCTCAGTCGTGCCGATAGCTTTGTTGATATCCATACCAGAAATTGACTTAACATGCTGAAGTAGCATGCCAGCATTTGCAACACCGGCTGGAGGAAGGATAGTTACTTCGAATAGATTCTGTTGAACTGGTTCAAAGTTTCTACCTTTCTTGCTTGTTTGATCTTGTGAATAATGTGGAAGTGGCATATCTTCTATAATCTTTTTTTATATATCTGATTAATTGAAGTTACCTGTCGCAATTTCACCAGTGTTTAGAACTGTAGTTCTTTGAACAACAATTTCTAGACCTTTAACCGGCTCAACAAAAGTATCTAGGATACCGATGTTTGCGTCAATGACCTCATTTGTATTATTTGTTGTATCCATTACGTTTTTGTAATCGTACACACCGTAATCCGCCTTAACTGATTCCATGAATGAATCTGCAAGTGTCTTGATTTCAAGTCTTGTTTGTGGTGTGTTGAATTCAAATACGTAATCCTTTAGGATTGCTGCTAGACCGTCCTGGATGTAAATCAACACCTCTCTTACGTGAGCTGAAGAAAGAGCTGATTGAACTGACTGCTGTGCAGTCTTGTTACCTAGGATAGTTAGACCCGCACCTCTTTGGAAAACGATTGGGTTGATACCGAATGGCTCAAGTACGTCTCTATCTGCCTTATCAAACGCGTATTCAGCGCCAACAATACCAGAACCTGAGATAACGCCTCTTCTTGGACCGGCAACGATTGCCCATGGTGCAGAATCAGTGTACTTATCAATAAAGTTATTAGATACGTAAGCTGCAGATGGAACCACTAGGTCCTTGTTATTTTCTCTAGCGATAAGTGCAGTGTAGTAGAATGCGTAGTTAGCACCATCATTGATACCTGGTAAAGCATAAAGAGATGTTGGATTCTTATCTAGGTTACCACCAGTTGCAATGTAGTTGATATCAAACGCGCCGCCTGCATTAGTGAATGAAGGGTTAGTTGACTTCTTGAATTCAAAAATTGCTGGAGCATTTAGAATCGCAGATGCATTCTGTCTTTCTTTTGCAAGTGCAGATAGCTGAACCTTGTTTAGAAGACCACCGTCATAAGATGCGAATGTATCAACAATATATCTGAAAGTAATATTGTCTTTATCAACTAGTGCGTTTGCTAGACCAGAACCAAGTGTTACTGCATCTAGGCAATCAGTAATTGTTTGTGCACCAACTGCAGCACCATTTAGTACAAATGTTTTATAGTGAGAAACTGCTTTTTCAAATGACTTGTAACCTTTAAAGTCTGAAGTTGCCGCAGCTTCACCAGATGTGTATACTCTGTATGTAATATCACCCGTAACACCATCAACAGTTTTAGCAATTCTTAGAACCTTAACCAATCTATTTGGTTCAGCTGCTAGGATGTAATCACCAGCAACTAGGTCTAGGTCATGAGCACCAGCTGTAGATACAAAATCTACAAATGCACCTGACTGCCAAGTGTACGTTAGGTTTGAATCAAGTGCATAAGATCTTGCACCAGCACCGATAGCATATGACAGAAGATCATAAGAAAGTCCAGCACTGTATGAGTGACCAACTAGATCAAGCTTAGTGCCTGTTTCATCTAGGATTGCATCTTCTTGAACCGCGCAGAAAAGACCAGTTCTTCTTGCTTCAGAATTAATGATAGTTTCAATGTAAAGGTTATTACCTTCTTTATCAGTGAAGTTTGGTAGGATCGAACCTGTGTATTTTGCAAGTAGAGAAACTTGTCTTAGGTTTGCAAACTCATCAAGCTTTGTTTTATTTAAACCAGCCGTTGTGAAGTATTCACCGTAAATAGGATCCGTATCCATTGCAGCTGCCTCAAATGAACCCTTGAATACAAATACGTCAACCATAAAGTCTGACATGTAATCAAATGCATTTAGGTGTGCAGGTACATTACCTTCACCATACCAGTCTCTTGCTAGAATATCAAAACCTTTTGTGTCTTGAGCAGCTCTAACAATAACAGTGATATCATCTTGCTTGATATTGATAAATCTTAGTGCATTTTTTTCAAATGTACCAACGACTGCATTCAATTCAGCATCTGATGGTGTCCAGAATTTTTCAGTGTTGAAAAAGCTTGAATAGCTGTTTTTACCTTCTTGTGTTACAAGCGTTGCATCAGTTGCATTAGTAATTAGACCCTTATAGTTGATGTAATCACCAGACTCTGGTGTAACAATAACCGTTGGATTTAATGGATCATAAACCGGTGGTACGTATGCGTCAAAAGAAGACAGGTTAAGTGCTAGAATAGGACCTCTTGTTAGAGCTGCAAGCGCAGATCTGTGGAAGAACATACCTTTCTTTTCAAGGTTCTTGTCGATTGAACCGAAAACCTCGATAAACTGTTCAGTAGTGCTAATAAGAACTGGAGAATTGTAAGGACCCTTCTTAGAGTGACCTACAACCAGTCTGATAGTTTCAGCTGGAATATTTGAAGTCTGAGACTTGTCAAATTCTAGTCTGTAAACACCCGAACTTTTAAATTGTAATAGTTGTGGACTTAGTGCCATGATGTATAACTATATTTTTTATTTTATGTATATATCTCCGTTTTAATCTAATTGTTATGATAATAGATCATAAATATCATACTGTAGGTCTCCATCGCCATCAAAATCTTTATATAAAATAGATTCCATTTTATCATGTAGACTTTCATCAATAATATCTAACGCTTCTTCCACAAAGTCGGCATAATCAGTAGTACCGATAAATTCACAGATAGTTACACACGTCATAATAGTATCATCATTACCGTGCTGTCCACCGTAAGAACCATTTGGTAAAGTACCAAACATTGACGCTTCGTCAACTGTTGTCTTTTCATCAAAATAGACGCGGTTAGCTTCTGCTAGCTTTTTTAGGTTTTGACACATCACCGGTTTGTTATCTGATTTAATACGAATACCCGGCTTCAAAACCCTGGCGTCGTGACGGTGTTTGAACCTAACAATCATTTCTTCATCAAAGTCATTTCGTCTTGGAAAAAGAGAAGTCAAATATTTAATAAGAATTGTACCGTATGTATTGAATTCTATAACCAGCTTTGTGTTCTCCGGATTGAAAATATCTACTGAAAGTGTATAGAGAACTTTTGCAAAGTCTTCAATAACATGTTCATTAGACCTAAATACGCCAATTTGTTTTAACATGAAAAAGTCATACATGGCACCCGGATTTTGTAAGATTTCCATATGCTTTTCTTTCATAGGTATTAATTCAAACATGTTGATAACAGAATAGTCACCACCATTACCCTCCGCAATATCAATTGAGAACGTGAAGAATCTTCCATCTTCTCTTGCATATGCTGGATCAAAATCTGGATGCCATTGAAGAAAACCCTTCATATCCATATGAATATTTTCAAATTCATCTAGGTCGTGGTATACATAATTCTTAATGCCTTTACGTAGCATCTTCATTGTGCCCGGGCTAAATAGCAGGTTTGACGATGAAACGAATTCATTACCATACTGTCTATTAAATGCCTCTTCAGAACCTAGGTTATTAAGTTCTCGTTTGTACCAGCTATCATCACGGTCTGGGTGTTGCCACCAATCAATACGTGTTGGTTTATATGCATTTTCACCGCGGTCAGCTGCCGAATAAATTTCATAGAATTTATTAAAGCCGTTCGGTGTTGATGTGATATTAATACGAGATACCTTCGAAGCCGAAAGCGTTGGATAAACGTTTTCATAAAACGTATCCACAATTGAAGGATGCACGTGAGCAAACTCATCCAAATACAGGTTGTGGATTGTAAAACCAATACCCGATTTTGCAGTTGTTGATTGACCAACAATACGGCAACCATTGTCACACTTAACGTTCATAACGTCATACTTGATAATACCGGGCTTCATATAGAACGGTAGGTTTTCAAGTACAACTTTTGCTTTGTCAATAATCTCTTTAGTTGTATCTGATTTATTGGCAAGTAGTAGGGTTGTCTTATCAAAGTTGAATGTCAGGTACCAAGCATTAAAAATAGACGCCGTGACGGTTTTACCCATCTGTCTAGATGCAAGTACAACATTGAATCGATTGTCCTGGAAATCTTTAAGTAACTGCTTTTGGTAATCTCTAAGTTTAACTTGTTGAATACCCTCATCTGTCATTACAACAGCATATCGCTCAGCAAAGTATACAATATCGTTTGCACATTTTGCTAGTTCTGCAATTTCTTCATCCGTATATTCAAATACAATATTACCCTTACGAAGGTACTGCTTACTTTCGTAAAATGGTAAAGCAATCTTGGGGCGATAGCCCTGGTCCATTGCTAAAACTAAGTCATTGACTTTATTAGTGGACCATACAAGTTTCGATGCTTCTGTATCTGAATCCTCTTTTGGAATCCAAACATTATCTCCAGTATAATCGCTCATATATTAGTTATTCTTATGGGATTAAAGTCTAACGCATCTGTATCTGCATATATTGAATTATAATCATTGGAATCAATAAAATCCTTTAATGTACCTTTGCTAAAATCTAAAATATCTTTTTTATATAAGATCCAATGATGTGTCATAATTTTACCCATGTCATCTTCATCATGTGCCATGTCTATGATTTCAATTTCACCGAAAACTGACTTAAATCCTTTTAATTTGTTTGATTTAATTATATTTGAAACTTCTGATATAATACCCTGGCAATCTCCTAACGATTGATTATCTAGGAAATCTTCCCAACTATCATAATCATTTGCTGATAGAATTTCATCAATTATAAATTGAATATCTTTATCTAATTTATATTCCTCAAATAGTTTTACACGTCCCATATTAATCTTCTGTGTTTTCTTCTATGTCAATATCTGTAATGTCGTCAGATTCACCTTTAGGAATCCAAACATTATCTCCAGTATAATCGCTCATAGATCGTTTTCTTCAGCTTCGACGTCTTCGATATTATTATCAATACCCGCTCTAATTTTTGACATTAGGTCGCGTGTACCTCTTTGCACATTACCGCCAGTGTTATTACCACCAGAAGCTTCATCTGTAATGCGCTTGTTTGTTTTTTCTCTATAGATTTCAGCATCTCTAGCAATACGCTTTACCGATTCCTCGGTTGCCATCAAGTACATTGTCTGTGATTTGATGATATCAAGCATTGATTTTTGCAGAGTAGCTAGTACTTCAAACATACGTGGTGCTAATTCACCATCTTCAATTGTTTGCAAGAGTGTTGTCAGCGCTCGCTCACCGGCTTGAAGTTGGTAGACCAATGAACTCATTGTCATCTCGTCCATCTTCTTTTTTGCCTTAACGTATTCGTCCTGTTCAATAATATCTGCATCCAAATAAAATTTCATCAAACTTGTGATGGTCTTTTTAGCTTGAATGTCGGCATTGCCTTTAATTGTTTTATAATCAAAAGGTGCATAATGTTCACCTTTAACTGGTAACTGTGGATCAACCTCTACAATACCGCTAAGTGATTCACCATCACCAATTAGACTGTCTAGTTCATCTCTAATTTGGTCAGCCGCAGAACGGATACCATTGTTCTTATCACTCATAAATATAATCTGTTATTATGATACTATATATATCTAGTATATTACTGCTATAAAATTTGATGCCAAAAAGATTTATCTTGCGTTATGGTATCTCTGGTAAGAAAGAGAAGGAATAGCATTGTCCACAATGGTTGCCAAGTGTGCATCTCTAACCAGTGATTGATTAAGTATATTGTGGTGTTGTTCCTGTTCAATCGTCTTTTTCCAAAGTCTCAAGTTTGTTAATTTTACTAGACCGCCTTTTAGTTTGTAAGGTCTATCTAGGTCCCAAATAACTGCTTGGTCAATTGGCTTGACTTCACTAAATTCTAGTTGCAAATTATTATTTGCATCTTGTGGTCTGTTTCTGTTATTTGATTCATCTAAATAATAGATATATGCACTAAGTTCACGGAATGTATTCGACATATTGATAACAAGCCCGTACCACTCATGTGAACCCAAAATCATATTATGTGTAAATGTATAGATTTGACCGTTTAGGGTTACCTCTAATACCTGTGATGAAATTCTTACATTGATACCTTCGCCAAACTGGTCGCCGTTTAAAATCTGGTACTTTGTTGTATCCATTGTATCAAATACTGGTGAGAACCAAGTTGTAAATGCTAAGTTGTCGTTGATTGACTGTGTTGATTTTTGTATATAGTCAACAGCATCAATATCTGTTTCTACAGATGAAAGGTCATAATAGTTTTTAGAAACAAGTGTCCATCTATTTTTCAAATCATAATCTACAATTCTAAGTGCCGCCGCCGATCTTTGACGTACGCCATCGTCCCATTGGTGTGGCGTTGATTTAAGTTGTTGTGGATCGGTTGCCTTTACATATTCTTGTTGAATCTCTTCGCCGAAGATTTCTTCAACGCCCATTACAAGATTTTCAAGTTCTGCTTCAATTTCTTGTGGTTTAGCAACCGCTGATCTGTTTTGGTATTTAGACAGCATTACTCTCCAATAAGTATGTTGTATATTAAATTCGTCGGCAAGTGCCACAGATTTAACCTCATACATTTTATTGTTGATTGGGAAATAAAGATAGTCCTTTACTCTTGGTCTATTGCCAAGACCAAATGTTTTTTCAAACTGATAATCTGTGATATGAATTTCAAAGTCCTCAAAGCCCATGCCAAATACATCGTACTGCATTGCTTCAGTTGGAAATTCATTATCAGGTACAGATACTTTTAGGTCACCCGCTGCAACAACATTGAACAGCGAATATTCCATAAAGATAACATCCTTAGTTCTTTCGTCTGGCACTGTTCTGTAGTACCTAACACCGTGACCAAAAATGTCGCTTGTAATTTCAACAAGTTGGTTATAAAGATTGTTATTTCTTGTTAGCTGATAAGGTTTGAAAATATTGTCAGATGTTTCACATTCAACTTTAATATTAGCACAACCGCTATAATTCAATGGATCAGCACAATCAATACAGTATTGTGGGCAAGCTTCGATGATACCGTCTTGGTCCTCAACCGTGAATGTAACATCAATTAAAACAATTGAAGCATCTAAACCAAGTCTATCTACTTCAGCTCTAATATCAAGATACAAATCAACAGTGCCGTCCCATGTTAAATAAAACAGATCACCTGGTGTTAAATTTTTATTTAGGGGAGCAAATTCAGAAAACTCTTCACCATTATTAGAATACCTGTACTTGTAAACAAAGTTATTGTTTTCGTTTACAGGAAGCATAAACTTAGCTTTTTGTGCCGTGAATGGAGCTGGGGATGCCAGCTCAATGTGGATGGGCGAGATTTGAGTGGCAACTTCTAAGATTGTATTGCCAACAATAATAGTATCACCGGCTGACAAATTAAAATTTGTGCCGAAACCTGAGACCGTTGTAGAACCCTCATATAGATTAATCGTACCAACTGTAAACATGTTGTCAATACCTGCAAGAATGCTGTAATCAACTACACGAACAATGTTCTTATAAGGTTCTAAAAGTCTTGCGATAATAACATCGCCAATCTCTGTTGCTCTTTGTCCTGTGACCATATTATTATTTATATCGCATTATTTTCAGGCGCATTACTACCACCAATACCAGGTAGTTTAGGTTTATTACCCTTTGCAACGGCAACTGAATCTTGTGGTTTATAAACTTCGCCTGCAATCCAGGAAGCAACAAAACCAGTGAGTGAAACAAAATAAACTGCAAGGTCACTTAGATTTGCTTTATACCAAATAGCAAATGCCCCAACAATTGACCAAAGTACAACAATAACATAAATCATGATTTCTCGTCTTGAACTAGGACCGGGTTTCATTAAACCTGTTTTTTCACTAGGTCTGCGAGATTCACCCCAAATATAAGTGGCTACATAAGCTGTAAGCGCGCCAAAGTACATTCCAAGCTGACTAAAATTAACACCTTTGACAGCACCAAGAATACCCATCGCAATCCATAAGAAGACCGTGATGTATACTAATTCTTCACGCTTACCAAAATTCTTAACAAGATCACGTAGCTTTGCAATAAGCTTTTTCATAAAGAAAGTTATACTTTCTTTTATATATCTACCAATCTGTGACCAATAAAATCTCTGGGTTGTCAGTTTCAAGCTTATATGAAAGCACATCCATTAAAACTGCAAGAATGTCAACTTGTTCGTCCGTAATATCCATTGTATTAAGTGCCCTTTCAAAAAGTCTAAGTAAGTCACCAGCTGAACCTCGACTGTATTGCTTGTCTTTAATAATATTAAGTTCTTTAAGAACTGGATTGATAGCTTTAATCTGATCAAAGCTTAATATTTGATTTAGGCGAAGAGTTGCTCTTAAGATTTTGAATGAATATTTAATCTGCTTATCATCGTCAATTTGTACCATTCTAGAAAAATAACGAGACTTTGAAAATGTAAGCTTGATATATTTTAATCTATCAAAATCTGTTAAAATCTTATTTAAGAAGTAAATTGAATTAGCATCTCGATGAATAAGTTCTAAAGCAATTGCCCTAATCTTCATCAATTCGCGCTTAAAATTCAAATCAAGTAATAAACGCAATTGATATGGTGTAACTAGAATTGAATCTTCGTTTACATTTGAATAGTCAAGTTGATTCAAACACTTTGTCCAAATTAAATTATCGTAGTAATTAAATTTATAGAGGGTGATATCAATGACATCACACATTGACGCAGTATTAAATGAATCCATATTAATATACCTGAATACTTTTTTCAATTGATTGGAGTTCTGCGTTTAATGCAGGACCCGCAAACTTTTGTAATTCTTTAAATTCACGACCGCCGATTTCGTACTTTCTCATATAAACTTCAACGGCCTTATCTGTAGGTATATATTCATTTTTAGAAGTAGGGGCCTGTTTAGCTTTAGCTGTCTTTGTATAAATCCAACCAGGTACACTTGTGAATCTACGGGCTAACAAGCTCCATGCATCAACTACATATGAACCCTCAATACCATTGATATTAAACGCTTGAGCATTCTCCGGATACTTAATCGCAAAGAATCTATTAATCATAAAATGATGGCGCTTTTTATTGTGTTGTTTAATTTGTTTATAAAGCTGTGGCTTTGTAAACATAATCTTTATAAAATCAAAAAGCTTTGTTTCATCAAGCATTAGAATAGGTTATTGAGCTGTTGTGTTTTAGGTTTAACTTCGCGCTTTGGTTCATCAACTAATTTCAAACCGGTAAATGGATCAAGATGATCAGGAACCGATGTGCCGTTTTGATTGGTCCAATTAGTACCTTCCAAGATACGCTCCATTTGAGATATATTATGCATATCCAATTCTACTGCATTTGTTTCAATATCATTATACATTGCATTCATAATTGGCTCAGGAATTGTGCGAATATGCAACAACATCAATTGAATATTTTGCGCAAGCTTGGCTTTGATTTCAGTTTTGCTTGAATTTGCGACAACCCGGTAGATAACATCACTCATCTTTTCAAGACATTCAGGTACAAATAGCTGTTCAACCTCAAAGTGACCAAAGTCTTTTTCATACTGCTTCAAAATCTTAAGAGCTTGATTGTCTGTAATTGAGAATGTACGAACCTTGCCGTTCTTCATGGCTTTATTGTACGTTACAACTGAAGGAATATTATCTGACTTGTCACCGATAAGAATCTTCTGGAAGATAAACTTACGTGAATCAATTTCTTCAACATTTACGCGGTTTGAACGTGTCCACTCTTTAATCTTATCCTTGATTTCATCAGAGCTGATATTATCATTATTAAGATTAAATAGCAATTCATCATTTGTTAATGAATCGCCGGTCTTAGTATCAATCAGTTCATTAAAACCATTAAATGCAATAAGGTTACGACGGGTATTGTAATACCAAAGCGTGTATCCATCAGTGGCTTGTGTATAGTCAACCAATTGAATCAAGTCACGATCGCCAGTCCAGATAATGCAGTTTTTACCTTGGTTATTTAATTCAGTTGCACGGGCAAATAGGATGTCATCTGCTTCGGCACCTGGCGTTTGCTGGATGATTACACCATTCTTGGCCAAAAGTGCACGAAATTCATCGTAAATGCTATACACGGCGTCCCAGTTAACTGAATCATCAGTTTTACGAGTGCCCTTGTATTCCGCTTCAGGATAAAAGTCTTTGCGCCACGATTTAGAATCAACGGCAATAACCACTTGGTCAACGAATGGTTTCATCTTTCGGATTTCGCTAGCAAAGTCAATGCAAAGCTTTCGCATAAATTGACCCTGATCTTTCTCACTATCGAGTAGACGCTTGTCTTTTCGGCGGGGCATGACATACAGCCGGCTGTACACAAAGTAGTTGCCGTCAATCATCAATGTATGTTTTCCTAGTTTCATAGTCTTAGTCTTTGTATGCTACTAATATAGCAAAAATATTTGACATAAAAAAATTACTGCATAACAATTGTTTGAATCTTGTAAACACAAGATAACATTGTAATTACAGGGTCAATCACAAGAGTGCGTTGGGCTTGGTGCTCGGCAACTGTGATAATAATCTGTGGTATAAATCGCACCGCATTTGATTTCTCAGCTTGGATGTATTCAATAAATTCTTGTCCAAGTGTCTGTAAGACATCATCAACGCGGTTTGAGTATTCAGACACCAATAGCTTGTAATTCTTAGCTGGGTCTTTCTCATTAAAGATCAATTCAAATACATCTTTGTATACTGAATTAAATCTCTTAACATCATCAACCGTAATGTTTGTCGTACCCTGTGCTTTATAACCTTGTAGTTTATTAAGGGTTGTGCGCAAATCAGGGAAGTTACGTCGTACAAATTCAACAAGAGCTGGCTTTTCAATAGTCATGTCTTCGCTGCCAGTAATCTCGTAAACACGCTTGATGTATTTCTTTGTCAGTTCAGCTTCTTCTTCTTTGTCAAAGTCAAAGTTAAGTACTTCGAATCGAGAAAGGATTGGATCAGGCAACTTGTTAATGTAATTACAAGTCGCAATGAATCGGCTATTTGAAGCAAACTGTTCCATTGTAGCACGAAGTGCCTTGAAGAACTGATCTGATACACCGTCAATCTCATCTAGGATAACAACCTTAAACTTGTCGCGATCATCAAGAATTGACATAGTAGAACAAAAGTCTGTGATACGGGTTCTAATGACATCAACTGACGTATCTGTTGACGCATTGATATACAAGTAGGGTAGGTCCCATTGATTGACTAGAGCTTTGGCGGTTGATGTCTTACCAGTACCAGGTGAACCCGCAAACAACATATTCTGCTGGACGCCGTTTTGAAATTTCTTCATAACGCGGTCTGGCAAGATTAAACTATCTAGTTTTTTCGGGCGGTACTTTTCAGTAAACAGTTGGTTAATTGAGCTCATTTGTGTATTATTTAACAATCATTATATGAAAAACTAGACAATAGTTTCAAGAATAAATATAGTATATGGCTCAACCAAAAAAGTATCCACACATTATTTACAAGACTGGAGTTCGCGGAAAGCACGGCATTTCTTTTGAATCTCTTTCAAGAAGCCACAAACGATTTCTTCTAGAGCACCAGAATCTTAGAAAGATTGCACATGATCCTCAGGTTATGAGTGCCATCTTTGGTATTCACAGAACAGATACAAAAAGTATCAAGCACAAATTGTTTTGGGACTGGAGAACTAAGAAGCTTCGTAAAATTGAACCGCTCAAACAGTCATACGATATGGTGCCGTGGAAGTGTGCCCTATCTGGTAGACCAATCCTAAGTTCAATGAGCAACTTTGAACCAAAGAACTTTGTCCACCCAGATTATTGGGACACCCTCGGTAAAAACGTGGATATGGCCATTGTAGAATCTTCTGTTAAGTTTCGTATAAAATGTCAAAAGCTCCTCCTGAATCAACAGAAAGAGCTTTTGAAAATATTTAAGGATAATGCTAATCCTAGAAACTTATAGAAGTCTTCTAAATGCATCCATCACGTCACCCTTAAGCACGTATCTAGATTCATTAAGAGTTTTATCAGACTCTGCTTTCTTGATTAAAGATTCATACCTTAATCTTAGAGTAGAACCTTCAGCAAGTTGCCAATCTAATTTAGTTGCAATTTCTTGAGCTAGTTCATTAAGACCCGCGGCGTTTGCTCTGATAACAAGTGAATTATTATCATCGTCATCGTCATCGTCATCTTTTTTCTTTGGAGTTGGCTCTGGAGTTGGTTCTGGAGTTGGATCTTTCTTTGGAGTTGGCTCTGGAGTTGGCTCTGGAGTTGGCTCTGGAGTTGGATCTTTCTTTGGAGTTGGCTCTGGAGTTGGATCTTTCTTTGGAGTTGGTTCTGGAGTTGGATCTGGAGTTGGCTCTGGAGTTGGCTCTGGATTTGGCTCTGGAGTTGGCTCTGGAGTTGGCTCTGGATTTGGCTCTGGAGTTGGCTCTGGAGTTGGCTCTGGATTTGGCTCATCTTCGACTTTACCGTTAGCTAGCTTTTCTTCTTCCTTAGCAATTTTTGCTTTTAGATCTTCAGCTTTCTTATCGTGATCTGTTGAATCTGTCGTGTCGTTGTCATCAAATGCCGCTTTCTCACCTCTAGTAATAGCAAGTTGTAACTCAAGCTTCATTTTTTCAATCTTGCCTGGGACTGTAGATGCATCAACTGCCTTGATTTGTGCTTGAAGATCTTCAATTTTTGCATCATACTTTGCAGTTGGATCCTCTTCTGTTTCAGCGTTTTGCTCAGCATCGTCTCTCATTTGAGCAATTGCTTGAGTTTCTTCAGCGTGTTTAGCTTTAATATCGCCTAATCTTGTTTTCATATCAGCCGCTCTTTTAGGATCAACATTACCAATTTGTGATTTGATAACTTCCATTTGGCCTTCCATCTTAGTTTTGTTGATAATCTTAACAGCTGGGCCGCCAATTTCTTTTGCTTTATCATCAACCATCATCTGGATTTGCTTAATATTATCGTCAAGCGCTTTCTTTTTATCCATGACATAAGCTTTCTTGTCTCTCATCTCAGCACCCTGCATTTGAGCAGCTGCAGTTGACATGTCTGTAGACTTTAGCTTCATTACATTAATTTTCTTTTGCTTCTTGGCTAGCATTTTACCTTTAACCCAAGCAATTAGACCACCTTCTTCATTTAGCTCTTCTTCTGTAATTTGCATATTGTCAAAATCATTCATTGCTTCTAATTCTTCAGCAACTTGTGTAGAAAGAGTTTCTAGAGATGTGATAATACTATCAATATCTGTAATCATTGATGTTCTTGAAGCATCTACTGCTGTATTTTCAGTAGCTACTGTTGTTTTAGCAGACACGAACGCATCAAATGATTGGATAGATTCGTTTAATTTAATTTTCATAATGTTTTATTAAATTTATTTTATATCTTATTCTATATATCTGATGAAAAATAGTATTATAATAAAAAAGGGGCCCTTCGAAAAGGACCCCTTATATTAAGGACTTATAATCTAATTAAGATTAAAGTACTAGGTTAGTTACTTCGAACTTCTGGTAGTTAAGTTCTGGGTGGTGACCAGCTTCAACTAGAGCGAATCTAGACTTAACTGCAATCTTTGGAGCCATTGTGCCCTCAGCGATTGTCTGAACTGATTCAGCCATTAGGTATGGCATGAATACTAGACCAGAACCGTTACCGTCACCTTTTCTACCAACTAGAACCTCGCCGTCAACAGCTTGGTTTGGATCAGTGTAGATATTGATACCTGCAACAGAACCAAGTGGGTAAATTGCACCTGCAACCTGTGAGAAAGTGTTAGCCATTGGGTTTGGAACGAAACCAGCAATACCTTGTAGAGCTGAAGCTGTCTTCCAATCAACAACTGCGAAGTTACCAGCACCTCTTCTGCCCTTGTTAGCGATAACGTTAGCAGCAGCTAGGATGTTAGTTAGGATTCTTCTGTGTGCTTCTGATCTTGTCTCACCGCCGTAAACTGCAGCTGGAGCTAGATCAAGAGTTGCGATATCAGAACCTGCGATAGATCTCATTTTAGAAAGGATCATCGTGTTGATAGCTTGTGTTAGTTCGTTAGTTAGAACTGACTCAACTTGAGCAACAGCGTCAACACCAAATTGCTTAAGGTCTTGAACTTGCTCTCTTGTCACAGCAGCAGCAACTTGGAAAGTTTCTGCAGCAACTGACTTAGAGTATAGAGATAGACCCATGATGTTTTCTGGAGTTGTCTCACCAGCTTGTCTAGAGAATGGGTTACCATTGTTATCACCTGCGAAAGCAGCAACGTGATCTTCTAGAGCTTTAACTAGTTCTAGTGTAGTACCAACTGGGAAGTGGTCCGCAGCGATATCACCAGCACCTTCTAGAGTTACTTTGTAGATTGCAACACCATCTAGTCTTGAATCACCTACCTTAGGGTCAGCATTTAGATCAGTTGGAGCAGCTGATGCTTTAACGAATAGTACGTTTAGCGTAGCTTGTGATCTTGCAGCACCACCGTCATATACGAAATCTAGGTAAGAAAGTAGACCCATTGGACCAGCCATAGGAACTACAGGAACTAGATCAAGTGCGATAGTTTGTGCAGCAACTTGCATTGCAAGTGGAAGAAGAGTTGGAGCTTTGTCACCTGAACCGTTAGCAGTTGATACTGATGAACCGTTGCCCATAACTGGTAGAGCAGCGTGGCCCATACCTGCAAGCATCATTGGAGTAACTGAAGTTAGAGATGCCTCTTCGTATAGCTTGTGGTTGTGGCAGTATTCTGACATCCAAGCTAGTTTGTTTGCGTCGTTGATACCAGTAGCAGACTCGATGATAGGAGCCCATGTTGCTCTGATTTCAGCTTCATTGATTAAATTTGCCATTTTAATTATTTTATTTTTTTAGGCGTTGTTTAATTCGACTTGCTCGGACGTTTTGCTTCTTTCGTCCTTTTGTCGATTTTATTATATATCATTATACCTTTAGAATATTTTCTAAAAAAATGATTTTTTTGTTTTTTTGATTATTTTTTGAATCTCTTAGCAATTTCTTCTGCCATACCAGTTACATCATAACCAATATTTGATTTCTTTGGCTCTTCAACCTGCTTTGATTCTGTAATCATTTCAACCTTTTCCATAACTGGAGCAACCTCTCTTAGATCTCTCGTCTGCCAGAAGTTTGCAACCTGGTATGGTGTTGATAGTTTAACCATCTTAGCTTGCGCTGTTAGTTGGTTTTTCTTAGCTTCAGATAGAGTGTTCCAGATTTCTTTGTATTCAGATGGAGCTGCTTCTACAAAGTAAGGTGCTGTTTGACCAGCAACTTCAACTAGAGCGCCTTCCATTAGAATATTGATTTGAGATTCTGTTAGGTAACCTCTACCTTCAACTGCTGTAAGAACTTTTGTCTTATCTTCAGTTGATAGCTCGTTGTATTTGTTTTGAGTTGCCTCTGATACAATCTTAAAGAAGTGTGGATCGTTAGTCTTCTTTTCAGTAGCTTTGTTGATTAGAACAGAAAGCTTCTCAGAGATTTCTCTCTTGTATGCTTCCATTGCATCTTCTTCTTTAGCTTCTTCCTCAGCTTCTTCTTCAGGAGTTTCTGATGCTTCATGCTCTTCAGACTCTTCTTCGGTGATTACATCATTTTCAGATGGCATTTCCTTGTCACCGTCTTCAACTTTTTCGTCGCCAGTAACATCCTTCATATCGTCAGCATCCATGTCAGTTGCTTCAATACCTGCGTCTTCACCTTCAACAGAACCTTCAGCTGAGTTATCACCAGCTTCAACTTTCTCGTCTTCAATTTCTTCAACATCCTTTGCGCCTTCTGCTGATTCTTCAGTCATTGCATCTTCTTCAGATGGCATTTCTTGATCAGCATCTTCAACCTTCTCTTCGCCAGTAACATCTTTCATGTCTTCAGCGTCCATATCAGTTGCTTCAACACCTGCGTCTTCACCTTCTACTGAACCTTCAGCAGAATTGTCGCCAGCTGCAACTTCTTCGTCTTCAATCTCTTCCATGTTCTTAGCACCTTCAGCAGATTCTTCTTCCATGATTAGATTTGAATTGATTGTTTCAGCGATGTAATCAGCGTATTGTGAAATTGATTCAACATTTTCTTTTAGGTAGTTTAGGTACTTAGTTACGTTTTCGTAATCTGCAGCGCCATCATTCATTGCTTCAGCTAGGTAGTTTGCATATTCCTTAACATTTGAAGCTGCCTCAGCAACATGCTCTGTGTAAGAAATTGATTGGTCTACCTTTTCAGCAACATAGTTAGAATAGTCGATTGACTTGTCTAGGTTTTCTGCGATGTACTCAGTGTATTGAATACCTTTATCAGCTCTCTCAGCAACGTGTTCTACGTAACTTGTCAGAGCATTTAGTTTCTCTTCAATGTTATCAGTAGAAGTACCTGCTAGAGATTCTTTAAGCGCCTTGATTTCTTCAGCTAAGTACGCAGAATACTTATTGAAATCTTCAACCGCTACAAATCTAGCTTGATTTTCCATGATTTTATTTTCGTTATTTTGATTTGAGATTTTTTCAGTTTCTGTAACTAGCGAATCTGGCGTAATTTCAAAGATTTGAATATTATCATCCGCCGCAAAGCCATAAGATTCATTAACCCTGTTTAGTTCTGCATTTGCAAAACCTGGATCAGCAACAAGATCATAAGTGAAAAGTTGTTTAATTTTAACTTGACCACTTTCGCTAACCTCACCGGCAGCTCTTGATGAAATTTGTAAAGGAACACCTGCATCAACAAGCGCTTTCGCTTGCTTACCAGCATCAGTGTCTAGAAGTCTAATTTTGCCTCTAACTTGCTTTGCCTCTTTATCGTAGTAAAGTTCCTCAATGACGTGAGAAACATTCTTTAAAGAAATATCGAATTTAGCCGGGTGATCTAGTTCACCAAGTAGCTTCGATGATTTGATTTTTTCTTGAAGAGCTTCAATCTGTGGAACGTATTCGTCTTCAGTGTAGATACGATTGTTTTTATTCTTCTTATCGATTTCACCGAAAATACCTTCTAAGATATATGCGCCATCGTTAGACTTAGAGCTTAACGTTGCCGAAGATCTCTCTAGAATTAGTAGATTATTGTTATGATTCATGAATCTAATAGTATGTTTGTTTATATATCAGCTTTAAAAAACAAGAAATTTAATTTTTTATTGATTTAATTTCTTAGATTCCAGCTAGTGGATCGTCACCTTCACCACCTTCAGCTTCTTTTTCTTCTTCTTTTTCTTTTTCTTTAATCTCAGCATTATAGTCATTATAATAAGAAATGACTTTAGAGATATCTTCAGTTGAAAAAGCAAGCTCACCATACTTTTCACGAATCTTATCTTCAACTTGTTTGTCGTTGTCAGAAGAAATAACAATACCTAGGATTTCTTCAGAAGAAATTTCAGTACCGTTATGTGTAATCATATCGTCAATTACAACCTCAGATTCAGGACCTGCATTAATCGCTTCTTCTGCGACAAATTGTTCAAATGTTTTGATAAATGATCTCATATTAATTTATACTTTGTTTTTACATGCCCATTCCCATTGGATCGGCTGGTTCTTCACCGGCCTTCTCCTCTTCTTCTCTAGCTTTATAAGCATCATTTGCCGCCTTATCGTCTGGAGAAAGCTTTAGATACTTATCAACTAAGAAGTCCATATTAAAGAAGTATTCTTCTTCCATGGTTACTGGGTCAGTAATCATTAGGTTATCGCGCATTTGACCAATAAAGTCTAATCTACGCTCCATGATTTCCATATGCTTCAATTCAGCAAACATGTTCTCTTCATTAAATCTTAGGGCGATTTGTGTTCTGAACTGCGGATCATTTGCAAATTCAGGATATTTTAGACACATCTGTAAGTACATTGGCTTAACAAGAATTTCTTGGAAAGCAGAACGTAGTCTTCTTACAAACTTAGAGAATTTAATTTCGTCTCTAATCATACCATCAGCGGCTAGGTTGAAATCACCACCACCGTCTTCATACATAAATCTATTGTATGGGATTTTAGAAACGTGCTTTAGTTTATCTGAGAAGTACTTTAGTGCTTCAACATCAGATAGGTCTGGACCGTCACCGCCAAGTGTTTCAATTTCTGGCGTCTCACCGTCCTTAGAAGGTAACCAGTATTCTCTAGAGAACTGAAGCATTGGCTTACCGTCTGTCATTAGAGAACCAGATTCCCAATCAAAATCAACTACCTCTTTGTAGTTGTGCATTAATTGTGCAAGAGATTGTTTTGCTCTTGTCTTAGACTTACCACCCATTGGGATGACAAACTTCATACGGAATGAAGCATTAGTCACTGCCCAAATAACACGTGTATGTTCCATGATTCTAAGCAAGTTAAACGCTCTAATAAGACGCTCAACATAAGAAACCCTTGAAACCGTTGTGATTGATGAATAAGAAATATAAAGAATCTGTGAATCGTATAGGACCCTTTCTTTAATTGGCTGGTCCTTAAACTGAATCCAAACCTTTTTACCGTCTTCTTTATTAAAGCCCGGCATTAGTGTGATAGGATCTATTTCCTTAAAACCAATAATCTCATCCTGATTTTCATTGTAAATAATTTCAAATGATAGATAACCATCAATAAGAAACTTACGGAAAAAGTACCAAGCTGATTGATCGCCATTAAAACCAAAGTATTGGTAGATTTGGCGGAAAGATCTTTTAAAATAATTGTCAACCTCATCTGAAACATCTAGACCAATAATGTCTGGATAACAGAAGAAGTTTTTATCATCATATACAATTGTCTCATCACAAAGAATGTCAAGGATATCCTCAATCTCATCATGTAATGCAAACCTTCTAAGTTCGTCTCTCTTAGATGGGTAATCCCTATCAAATAGAGGGATTGACTTTCGCATATTGGTGTCAGTCATTGACAACGCCGCGAATGCACCATAAATATCATCATTGTCAAGACCCATCATATTCATCTGACCATACCCTAGGGCATCCTCAGTTGGACCGATGGCCTGAGACTGACGCAGTACCATGTCGTCGTAGTACATACCAAACGACGATAAGCTCTTAAGAGCGGTACTTAATGTGAATGGCCTCTTACCATAAGAAAGAGGTCCATTTTTATCATTTACAAAACCTGCCATTTAACTGCTTTAAATTTCTTTATATATTCTTACTCTTATAATACTTTTTGTAGAGCGATTCTAACTGTTCTTTAGTAATACCTTGTAGGTCAGCAAAGTCGCACAACACAATGTTTGCCCAGTTTTCATAAGACACCACGGCTTGTTTCTTTTTTATGCCGGGGATATATTGTCTAATTGCAAAACCAAATCCATACTTATCGAGATAACGCTTAGCACCTTCATAAGAAAGTCTTAATTGTCCTTGCGCTTTGGCGTTTTCTGCGGCACGAGTTTCATTGGTTTTAATCTGGCCATTTAATCTTATATGCACATCATCGAGTAATGTTTCTTTTAGCTTCTGTGGAAGCAGATTAAGATTAATGCCAACATCGTTGTTATTATAAGGATCGAGCGCCAATACAACAGGGTTCTTATCCCACCATTGTAAAGTCTCTGTTACCGGATTGTCGTACCTAAATACATATATTTTACCAGGTACAAATCTGCCGCCATCTTTTGCAACAGATTTATCTAAGAAAGTTTTGAGTGCTGTTGAATACCAATCAGTGGCACCTTTAATTGCCTTTGATTTAGAACCAGCTGTTTTTATTTTATCAGCAATGTCTTTCTTAATTTGACCCATTACTTCAGAGATTTTTCTGTCATTACGGCGAATTTCCAACCACGTTCATTAGCAAACTGTTGTGCCGCAATATATTTATCCCTATTAATTACATACTGTTCTGCAAGGAACTTATAGTTCTTAAGCGCTTTTTGACTATTAGTTGTCGGTGGCTTTGGTTTTTTAATTTGGGCCTCTGGTTTGATTTCAATAATCATGTGCCCAATTGAACCATCGTTCTTAAGTATCTTTATATAAAAGTCTGGGAAGTAATTACGTTGCTTATTATGGAGCTTTGACCAGTATGGTATCTGTATAGGTTCGCTGGACCACATAATTACATTTTCATTTCGGTCGCACCACATCATAAACTTACGTTCCCATGATGACCTGTAAATAATTGGCTGTGGACCAACGTATTTTGCTAAATTAGTTGGCGTAAAATAACCCTGTACAAATCCGGATTTTTGGGTTGGCTTTATTCTTTTAATTGACATTAGATTGAAAACAATCCACCGTCTTCGCCACTGTTAGCTCCAGCTCTATCGATGGACATTGTGTCTTTGTATTTTACTGGATGTAGTTTGTTCCATCCTTTAGCATAACCACGCTTGGCGATTTCTGTAAAGTATGCAAATGCATTTGGATAATCTGGATTAAAGTTCTTCCAGTATTTCAAAAGATCTAGCAATGCAAATTGAAGGCAATCCTCGCGGTCTTCGTCATAGACATAAGACATTTTACGGATAGCACGCTCAGCAAGAAGCATAAGCATCTTTTCGGCAGTTGGCGTTAATTTACCCTGCTCTTTAGATTTAACAATCTCATTGTATAAATCTTTATTGTTTAAATAATTTTTAGGTTTAGCCACCTGTGATATATTGTTTTTTAACGTAGTGTATCAAATAATACTTATTATACAATAAAAAGGTCGCATTGTTTATAATGCGACCTTTTCATATTAAAAATATTTGAGCAGTATTAAATGCCTTCGCCCTGTTCGAGCTCTAGTTTTGATTTTGGAACCCTTAGAAGATCTTCATCTTCAGAGTTTAGAAAACAAACTACAAGGTCATCATTTCCTGCTTGAGAATAACCCAACGCGTCGATTGCCAATTCAGTACCTTCAGGCATACCTTCCCATTCAAATGATAGGTAACCTGGTACATAGCCGTCAGAACGCGATGTATCTTCTTCTTTGATCATAAACTGCTCAAATGCTTTAATGTGAACAAATTTTCTAGTTTTAAACATAGATTCTTCCTTTATAGAAGTGTGTGATTCTTTAATACCGCGCTTGTTTAGCCACTTAGTCCAATCTTTATCAGACCAGTTCATTCTATCCTTTGCACCTAAATCCCAATAAGAATTAAAAACCTCAATTGAAAGATCTTGATCCCAACCAAATTCGTCATTCATATAATCGGCGAATTGAGTTTCGTCCATGTATTCCATTGAATTAACTAGGACGTCAATGATGATTTTAATATTTTTACCTTCGAGAATCATTATAGAGAAGCTTTTAATTCTTTAATATCGTTTGTGAACTTTTCAATCTCACCCTCAATTAGAGCGTCAGCTGATTTAATTTCTGTAATAGCTCTATCAGCATCAGCTAATAGATTTCTTTGATCCTTTAGGAATGAAATCATTTCTTCAATCTTTTCAATCTTAGAAAGTGTTGATAGTCTAGCTACTGCATCACCTTCTAGAAGGTCTGCAACAAAAGTAGAGATATCAGTATTTGTCTTTTCATTAACGTAATCAACAAGCTCGTTTGCATTTTTAGCTTGGAAGAAGTTATACAACTTAGCTGTTTCATTTATTCTTGAAACAAATAGATTGTCACCCATTCTCATAACGTTAATTAAGTTGTTGTTTTCTTTAATCGTTTTAACAAAATCAAGATCAACAAACTTATCAATATTTTTTGCAGCATTTACAAATGCTTCTGCAACTGGCTTCTCGTCGTATCTAATAACACCCGCTGCCATAATATAGTTTACAAAACCTTCATCAAGAACTTGAGCATTGCCCATATAAAATGCATTTTCAGAAATGCTGTAATACATTTTATAGATACCCTTATACCATGTAATAGCATCGCTCGAAAAGCTAAAGTTTTCAACTGCCCATGCAAGTGGCATTAGTTCATTTGAAATTGTTTCGTTTTCAACAATTGTATTTTCTGTAGTATTGGCTGTAAATGATTTGCCGCTTAGGTAGAATTCTACAGAAGATTCGTCAATAATTCTAATTGGTGAAAGATTCATAATTTATATCTTTTGTTTTTTTATATATCTTACTCTACAATGCGTTTTGGATTATCATCAGATGTTCTGTCAAAATCCTTTGGATCCGTAGATGTTGGTTGTGTATGAATTTGGAACATTCTATTACCAGCATGCATCTCTGTGTCCCATTCAAACGAAGGAACGAATGAATTAATCTCAAGTGAGAACGTAACTTTATACCCCTCTTTTGAATCAAATGAAAATTCCATTGGGCGCTCTGTTGTATAATCTTCAGGCATTGCATAATATGAAGGCAATCTATATGAACCTTCATTCAAGTCACCAACTTCAACGTTGTATTGATTTGATTTATAAAGACGCTTAATAATGCGCTCAGTAATTTTGAAATTATCTAATTGCGATGATGTGATAATTTCAACATCAACATTAATATTAATTGGAATCATTTCAAATTCAGCAGTATAACCCTGCATTGAACCGTTATCATCCATTTTTGTATATGCACCTCTAATACGTTTATTGACTAGTTTACCAGAATCAACAGACATGCCAGTAAAATTAACAACGCCACGTGGAACCCTATCATAATTACCATCAGCTTTTACTGAATCCGGTTCACATCTCAAACCATCCTTAGTTAAGAACAAGAAGTTATCCTTTAAGAAATCTTCATCTCCAGCAATAGCATAATAGAATGGCACATCAACCTCAACCCTACCCGGTTGTTGAACAACGGTACCGTCTGGTTGGATTTCAGTTCCACCATTACCAAGTTGGCGGTAGAAATAAACTTTGTTATTTAAGTCGGCTAAAAGACCGATAATAATCTGTCTAACGACACTATCGTCTTTGTTCCATTTTACGTTATAAGTTGCCATAGATATTATATATCCTTATTCTATGGTCTCAATCTCAAACTTAGAAAAGCCGTTATCACGATAGATTTGAATCTTTTTATCAAATATTTCGTGGGGTAAAACTGAGTGGTTAATGACAAAGGTATTGATTTTGTTTTCTTTAATAACCTGGTTTAGGATTTTAAGAATGTTATATACACCGTCTGAATCAACTGATGACAAAAGCTCATCCAAGAATAATAGGTTCAACTGTGGGAAGCGAAGCTTAAGAATCTTAATGATTGCAATGATGATAATAAAATCTGCGGCTTTGCGTTCTCCAGTTGATAATGTCATTGGATTGATCTCTTCACCCAAGTGGTTAATGATGCAATTAAATTTATCATCAAAACGGATATGGAATGGCAAGTGCATTGTGTTAATCATTGCTGCAATATTTGCATTCAATCCTGGAAGGATTGTTTTAACCGCCATGTTCTTAACGCCATCTTCACCAAGAATCGCCTCAATTGTTTCAAGGAAGTAGTAGTCATTTGAAATCTTTGACTTCTCTACTGTTTTTGTATCTTCTTGTTCCTTGAATTGATTAATAATAGTTTCAAGATGCTTGAATTGCTCTGCATTACCAGATGCGCTTTGAATCTTAACCAGTTCATTTTTGAGAACCTGCATGTTTGTTTTAAGTGAAGATACCTTATCGCGAATCGCACCCTCTTTTTCTTTTGCAGATTGGATTGATGACTTGATAGATGCAACATCATCTTCGATTGCCGTCATTTTACCAGGGATTGCTTGAGCTGATTCCATGTATTCCTGCTTTTTGTGCTGGTGAAATTCAGTGTCGAGTGGTGTTTCACATGTTGGGCATGCATTTTTCTCGTATAGCGCAAGTTTCTTTTTAAGTGTTTGCAATTCATATTGCAAATTAGAATAAGAAACATTCTTTGTAGACAACTGGTCTTCAAATGTACCAAGCTTTTCTTTAATAGACGATTGGGCTTCTTCTAGCTTAATACGCGTATCATTAAACTTTGTAAGTTTATCCTTTAATCGCTGAATTTCATCTTTGTTCTTTTCTTCACTTTCTGCTTGCAAAACATTTAATTGCATCTTTACGCGAAGAATCGATTCATTGATTTGTGTAAGTTCTGATTCAAAAGAATCTAGGTCGGTCTTAAGTGTCTTGCGTTCTTCTTTAACCAAACGCTGCATATCATTTAAGACAGAGAACCCAAACATCTTATCAATGATTTGCTTCTTATCAGCTGGTGTCATTGTTAAGAATGATTTGAAATCATTAATTGATAGGATAATAATATTCTTAAATACATGGTATGGGATACCATATACTTCATCTTCGAGATAATCCTGAACTGACCTCTTACCGGCTTTGTCATATTCAACACCGTTAATAGTTACATTGAATTTACTCGGTGCCAATCCACGTTCAACTACAACATCCATTGTACCACAACGCACGTGGACCTTAACCCACAATTCCTTATTGATTCTATTAGGAAGGTCGCTCAGCTTAACGCCCTCAACCTTACCATATAGACCAAATACAATAGCATTGGCAATGGTTGTCTTACCATATCCATTCTTACCCAATGTCAAATAAAGTTCTGCTGAATCTTCTGAAAATTCAAGCTTCTGCTTTTTGTTGCCGTAAGATGCGATATTTTTAAATTCTACTGATATAATTTTCATTATTCGGTATCGTAGTTGTTAATACTCTTTTCGTATATCTTTTTTAGTTCGCTTTTTATATTTTGTTTCATATCAGTATCGACTGACATTCCCTCAACATACGAATCAAAAAGATGCAGGATATTATAGCTTTTAAATTCACCCTCGATTTCTCCCATATCATGTAGGTCTTTATCGATAATATCCTGCTCTTGATAGATATTTGGTTCAATTTTACGGGCTACTCTCTGTACTCTATTGATTAAGGCACTTAAGGACGCGTTTGTGGCTATTTTACTCGGAATGAATAGGTCTACGAAGTTATTCTCAATCTCTCGCTTAAAGTCGCCCAATGGCGTATTATAAAGCATTGCCAGATTATACTTAACAAACTTAGGTGAAACCGTATTCTTAAAGAATGTTTCTTCCATAGTTGTAAGGTCAACCAAATCAAATCCTTTTGTATTGCCTGAATCAGATCGTGTCAATTCATATGGGGTGCCAACCATTCTAAGTTGACCTTTACGTTGACGGTAGTGGATGTGACCAGAGTATACAGCATCGTAGCGGTCAAATGTATTAGCATCTGAACCGTGCATATTTTTAACTTTGGCATTAAGCGCAATACCTCTAACTTCTGAATGGCAGAACACGATGTTTGTTGATGGGAATTCAGAAAGTGTTTCAGCTTCGTGTTGCGGATCACGGCGCCATGGCATCATAAGAATATTCTTATCGTGCCATTGCATTAATTCAGGTTCTTTGTAAATCTGAACATTCGGAATCCATTTGAGTGAATCAATTGATGTAATCTCATTTGACTTCTTTGCCCAAATATCATGGTTGCCACAGATAATGTGGACTGGTAGAATTTCACCCAGGCGCTCAAATAAGTCTACGGCGTAACTTAAGACTTTTAGATTGATTGATTGACGATTATCAAAAGCGTCGCCAACCTGAACCAATACATCACCATCTTGGACATGCTCCTTAAGAGTTGGTATGAATTGGTTTTCATAAAAATCTTGTTGTATTTCAAGCCATTCATTTGAGTTCGAGCGAATACCTAAGTGCATATCACCAAGAACCCAGACACGCTTAACCGGCTTGTCCTTTATTTCTTGTGAAATCATTAGAACAATCTATTAATGTTTCTACTTTTTAGTACACCTGTTTTCTTATCTAATTCCTCAATTAAACTTTCCTTAAATGAGTTTGAAAGTGAACTGTAAAATTTGCTTGGATTAATATTAAAATAATCCGATAATTCACTAAAAATATCTATACAACTATATTTGTTAGAAATCTCACAGTAAATGAATTCATAAACCTCATTGATATCGCTCTTTTTCAACTTTGTTGTATCTGCAAAATCATCTAGTTTATTAAATACATTAAATCTGCTTTTTTCAATCAGTTCATGAATATTCTTTTGAAGTGCAGCTTGTTCAATCTTATCTTCTTCAGGACGATCATCAGAATATTGTGGGCTAACAGTAAATGTTAAATTACCATTTAATTCAAACTCAGTGCTTTCAAAAGAGTTATCAAAAATCTTATCTGTTCTTGTACGTGCCATATTATAAAGCGTGTATATTTGATCCCGTAATATCGTCGGTCTCTGTTAGGCGCATATAATTATAATTAATCTGTAGACGGCATTTCATACCCTTTCCTTCACCGTCACGAATCTTAAGAATCTTTAGCCAGTATTCATGGTTGGCATGCATCAATTCATCCTGAATAATACCAAGCATAACGTCGGCCGTGTGTGATAGACCCGCAGATTCTGCAATGTCTGTTAGTGAAATATCTGAAGCATTATAACCAGATCGTGTGATCTGAGTTGCCGTAATAATCAACCAGTTGTTACGAACACCCATAGCGCGTAGGTCTTCAGCAATCTGTTTGATTTTCATATATGTGTTTTCTGTGTTTTGATTACGATGGTTTGCAAGGATGTTAATATAGTCAATAACAACAACATCCATTTTAATGCGGCGCTCCTCTTCAATTTGTTGTAAATAAGCTTCAATATCCAGAACTGTTGCCTGTGATGTTGGGAATTGCTTAACAAATAGATTTCCGGGAGGTGTCAAACCATTACCAACAGCTTCAAGCTTACGCTTGATTAGGTCTTTGTTCCTTGCCTTCTCTTGGTATTCATTGATTGGAATTGTCAATAGGTTTGAACCAAGACGCTTTACAAATTTATGTGCTGCCATCTCTGCAGTGATTACCGCAGTATTGTGTCCCATCTTAACTGCAGTTGCAGCATCGTTTGCTAAGAAGATTGATTTACCAATATTCTGCTCACCGGCATATACAACAAGGTTACCACCCTTATCATAACCACCACCAAGTGCGTGGTCAATGAAATTGTAACCTGAACTTACTTTTTCAGTTTCATGCTGATCGTGTGCATCAGCATTAAAAAAGTCAAGACCTAAATCAGTATTAAATGTAAGTGAGTTTCTATCATTAATAAGCATTTTAACCTTACCAATAATTGCCTCAACATTCTCTGGACTAACTTCTGTTGATTTAATAAATTCAACAGTATCAATAAGTGAGATATCAAATGTTCTCCACTTAATCCATGATTCTGCAGTATTTGTCAACCACTCTTCATCATATTCATTAAGATTAACGTCAAATATCATGTCGATAATATTTGATTCAATCTTGTTTGCAGACTTTGAGCGTTGTGCTAAAAGTTTAGTCTGTTCTTTAGATGGTGTTTCGTGGTACTTTTCATAAAACTTAAAAGCAAGACGCGATAGAATATCAATTTCGTCGGACGTATAAAAGCCCGTCTTGATTGATTCTAGATATTTTGGTTTCTTAAGTGAAAGTCTAAAGAAAATCTTTTCAAAATCTTGCGTGAATTGCATATTTTATTTTTTAATAATACTTATACCCTTAATTGGTTATAAGTTTCGGATGATACATTTAATTATTCGATTGAAAACGAACCAACCGTTTGTGCGTATGGAATATTAGTCCATAGATTTACAGCAATAGCTTTACGCGTTCCCGAAGTAACCGGTGCTACTTCATGTACAACAGTACCTGCATCAAAAATAATCATTCTGTTTGGAAGTGCTTTAATAACTTCTGGTGCTTTATCTGCACCCTCAGTATAAATTAAAAGCTCACCACCTTCAAATGTTTCATCTACAATTGGATAGTACACAGTTCCTATAACTGGACTTACGATCTCACCTGTCTTATCAAACCAAGCTTCGTCTTTGTCAAAATGTCTAACTAAATGGTTTTTATGACCACTTTCAACCACTGCAGTCTGAATGCCAGTCCAATATTCAACACCCGAGATTTTGTAACCATGATACAATGGTGAATTATATCTCCACATCTGTTCAATAAGTACTTTCTTAGTCGTATCAGCTGGTGAATTCCACCAACCATCCCACCAATAGTATACACCTGGGTCTGCGAAGAACTTCTTGTCTTCTTTAATGCTTCTAATAAGATTCTCATCTTTTAGAAAGTTGTCAATTACTACAATCATTCGAATGGATTTATTATAATTTTATATGATTCTTTACCAGGCGTGGTGTTTGTTTGAAGCACGTAACCCATTTGTGTAAGCTTGCTAATTGATTCGTCAATAATATTTGGATCACTGTCCTTGAACCAATACGTAATACAGTGATGTCTTGTAAATGTGCCTTTATACCTATGTGGATTTCTTACAGATAGGTCAATTGCATAATATAAGATATCGAGTGGATCTGGATAACCATCCAGACCTCGCTCAATACCTAAAATATATTTGATTGGAATGCGATCTTCATTAATCGTTAAAATCATAATCGCTGTCGTCTTCAATTATAGAATCATAATCAACACCCATAGATGTATTGTAATTGAATAGCGGTTTAACTTTCTCTTCAATTTTTTGTAAGATCTCTTTTGTAAATACCTTATCTGTAAAGAATTCATTATTAGGTACCGTTTCATCGAGGTGTTTGCAAATCCAATTACGTGCAGTTTTCTTAGGAATCTTTTCGCCCTTTTCAATAATACCACGTGTAATACCGATGCTTTCCCAGTCAATATAGTTTTCAAGACCAACGTATCGGTTCATACCTTCCGTATAGTGTAGATGGAACTTGATCGGATTTGGTTTTGCAAATCTGTTTTTATTTGGTTTAGCCGTAACAATGATACCTGCTTTATCGCCAGCAGAATCTTTCAACTGTGCCTTATTTAAGAATAAGACAATTGATGCAGCATATTCTGGACCTGTACCACCACCTGCAACTTGACGTGAAATAAAGTCTTGTGTTTGGTATGTGTGGTTTGTAAATAGGAATGGAATCTTCAAGTCAGCCATTGGCGTCATAATGATACGGAAGATTGACTTCAAGATTTTTGAACGTGTCATATCTGATTTCTCAGAACCTGAACGTGCGTCTTCAATTTCTTTGGCAGTTGCAAGGTTACCCGCAGAATCAAGGATAATCATAATCTTAGGTACTTCACCACCAGCACGCTTTACTTCTTGCATTTTACCCGTGATTGTTGTAATAGAAGTACGGAAGTCTTGTACTGTGTTTACTGGTTGGTAATTAACCTTAGATACATCGATACCAAACTTCATCATCAAGTCTTTATCAACCGCTGCTTCTGAATCATAAAATACAACATTGTATCCCATTCGAATTGCTTCACGGACCGAGTTAAGAATCAAGAAAGTCTTACCAGTACCAGACGGTCCGGCGATTGAACATGAACGGTTGTTTGGCCATCCGCCAAATAGTGAACCTGAAACACATGCATTTAAATGATAATTGCCGGTGTCAATCCACTCGGTAACATCTGAAAATGTTGATTGTTCCATCACTGAACCCAATGGATTGATATTACTCAATTCAGCATTAAGGTCTTCAAATGTAAAAGATTTATTAGATTTCGCCATCTTTTTCTGTTTGTCTATATTGTTCTTTTTTACGCAATTCTTCAAGCTCTCTTAGCAGTTTTGCCGTAGCTTCTTCAAGCGTATTCATGTCATTTTGTAAACGATTAATCTCACCATAGATAAAGTGGTATCGCTCTACATAATACTTTTCTGCCGGGGTTAGATTCTCGTTATTATCCATATCAGTAAGCTGGACTATTTTGTTGAATGTATTCCCAAACCAATTTACGAACTTCATTACCAAATGTCATATCGTTTGGATTTTCTGAATGAAGTTTCAAAAGCTTTTGCATAAGCTCATTTTCTTGTTTATTCATAGCGTTATAAATTTGCATTATTAATTATACGAGTTAATCTTGGCTTTGTTTAAAAAAGCGCGGTGGAGTAAATAAGGTTCCTATCAATGTTGTGTAGACCAACAGCAGTTAACACCCTATTCATTGGATCGATAATACATTTTTCAAATTGTGTCTCATAGTCAACTGGTGGTGCAATCTCATATGGATGATCACCTGGAAGATACGCAAACATATCTGATAAGTTATTTGGATCAATTGAATGATAAATCTTTAGCTTTTCGCCATTGCCAATCATTCTGTATTTTGATTTATACTTCGTGTTATTATTGAGTAAGAAGTTATAATAACCCGCCGCTTTAACGTTTGGTGGACATTTCAATCCAAACTGGAATTCAATGTGGTCGTCAACAATGTATTTCTCAAGGTTGTTTGTACGACGGTTAAATGAAATATCATCCAGCTTAGCTAACTTAAACTCTTTCTTTGCATTCTTCAAAAACTTAACTAGTTTTTCTAATGTTTCAGCAGTTGGACCAGTTGGCTCCGTAAAGATAATCTTGAGTGCCTCGGCCAATTTCTTACGAGCAAATGTTGGGGTTGACGACTGGATAGTGTCAAATCCGATGGTCTTTACTCGGCTTAGAGGTTTGTGTCGCTGTGTCTTTGGAAGCTTATCATCCCATGCAATGTCTTGAATGTATTTCTTTTTAGACATCCAGATACCACCGTATGCAACTGTTTCAAGTTCAAATACAAGGAAGTTATCGGTGTTATTAGAATCTGCATATTTTTGCATTGCTTTTGTAATGTAATCATTCAAACGGGATTCATACAATGCTAAAATAAATGTATCAATAGATGGTGCATTTTCTGGATCTTTCCAAACAATAGTATTGTACAATTCATCAAACTGTACATAACAAGAATCTGTATCAATATAGATTACCGCGGGTTGGTGGCATTGTCCCTTAATTGATTGCACACCGAGTTGTTCATGGATTTGACGGTCTTTATGCCAGAAATCTTGAACATATTTGTTCAAGATTTGCTCTGAATATAAAATAGCGTTCTGACTTTGGAGGGTAATAGATTCGGCAATATCAATGTTAAAGAAGTGAAACCACTTATTACCAAATGCACCATAGATTGAGTTGAGGGTTACCTTTACGGCTTGCTCATAAGCAGTGTACTTGGCAGACATTGTTTCATAATGTTCCGCCAAGCGCTGCAGATCTTCTTTACTTAGTGAATCAATTGGAGCTTCTTGTAATTGCTCTATTGTCATTATTCAGCTGTTTGACAGGTTGCAATTGTGAGGAAGGTGTTAGAGTCATTTGACTTCATAACAACTTTATTGCCTGAAACATAAACACAGTATTCTTCGCGATCAAGTAGGTTCAAGTACTTCTTGTAAAGAGTTGCCTCTGAAGCAGAACCGTTAAAGCTTTGATTCGCCTGGTAATTATAAGTCTTACCTTTTACGCGGACTTCACTGTTAGATGCAGTGATTGAGAATGTTTCTTCTTTGTCAAGAGAGAATAGTGATTTGATTTTGCCAAGTGTATATGTGTCAAGTACAAAATCAAAGTCTGAACCTTCACGGTCAAAGATAGTTTGCAACTGTGCGTCAGTTAGGTCTTTGAAACCAAGTGATGGGTCTGAACACGCCAATGTGATTTCGAGTTCATTATTGAATAGACGCATTGAAGAGCACACAAAGTCTTCTTCATTTTCTTGGAATTCCATAACGGCTTGTACCTGGTCTGCATTAAACATTTTCAATGCATCAAGAACTTTGTTTGCATCAAAGAACGCAACTTTCAATTCTTTACCTTCTGGGAGTGCCTGAGAAATAGAGAAGATGTCTTTAATCTCTACTGTGTGCAATTTGACAGCATCACGTTGTGGTAGATAAACTGCAGAGGTAACTGCACCCGTGCGAAGTTTGAAATACAAAAACGTGTCAATAGCTTTTAGGCGGTTGATAAAATCAACAAAGCTATTTTGGTCAATGCGATTAATTTCTAATTTCATGTGGTATTTTTTTAAGTATAGTTATTGTATGTAAATAAATGTAAATGTTTCAAAAAAAGCGAAGCCGGGAAGTAGCGAACCCCCGGCCTCTTCCGTTAACTATAACGGTCCTAAGGGTGGCCATCACAGCCACACCCTCTTTATCCGTCGCAGCTTAAGCAATCTGGATCTGTTGCTCTCGTTGCAATATCACCTCTCAGTACAGATTCTGTTCGCATATAGTAAAGTGTTTTTACACCTTGCTTGTACGCTTCCAAGTGTACTTGGTTGATGAATTTCGGAGTTGCTTCTGTTGGGAATGCCAAATTCAATGAAACTGACTGGTCAATGTATTGTTGTCTAATACCAGCTTGACGAACAAGTTCCATTTGATTTAGTTCCTTGAATGTTAAAAATACATTCTTGATTGGCGTCCACTCATCCTTTTGAATGTCTGTTAGTTTAGCCCATTCTTTAGCATCAATATAAACACCCTTAGTTGAATACTTACCGTACCATTTATCAAGTGCTTCTATATCCTGGACTGAACCACCGTCAATAAGGATTTGATCCCAAATTTCTTTTGTATTAATACCTGCATGCGTCAAGAAATCTTCAAGAGTTGGATTCTTACGGATGAAAGTACCTTTAGCTGTTTGCTCAGTGAATACGTTAGCAGCCCATGGTTCAATACCCGGTGAAACGTTACCAGATAGTTTTGAGTTTGATACCGTTGGTGCAATAGCACGTAGGTGTGTATTTCTCATACCTGTCCCAACACACCAAAGTGGTTCACCAAATTCAGTGGCCATGTCTCTCGAGGCGCGTTCTGATTCAACTTTGATTTGTGAGAAAATCTTGCGAGTTTCAAACTGAGCACCCATTGAATCAAATGGAATATTACGTTCTTGTAAGTATGTATGCCATCCTAAAACACCAAGACCAAGCGCTCTACCTTTTTCAGCTGAGCGGACAGAGTTCTCAAACCCACGCATATATTTTGCACGAGTGATGAATTCTTCTAGCACACCGTCTAGGAACCAAGTTGCAGTATAAACAAGATCGGTATCTTTCCACTCGTCATACTTTGCAAGGTTGATTGAAGACAAGCAACAAACAAATGAGTGATTCTCATCAGTGTGAAGTGTAATCTCAGAACAAATATTAGTCATGTAAACTTTAAGACCATTGTTCTTGTATGCATCCGGATTTGCGCGGTTGATATTACCCTTGAACATAATGTATGGTTCGCCAGTCGCTCTACGCTTACGAAGAACCGCAGCCCAACGCTTACGTGCTTCTTTATCACCAGCTTCAAGCTTTTGCATAAAACCATCTGATACAACAATTGATTGGTGCATATTCAAGGATTGGCGGTTCACATCACCCTTAGGTTCACGAATCTCAAGCCATTCCCAGAAGTCACCGTGTTCAATATCAATATTAACAGCTGCTGCACCTCTACGTACAGAACCCTGGTTTGTTGCAAGGATTGATGAATCGTAGATTTTGATAAATGGTACAACACCGTCTGATGTACCATTCTGTGTAATCTTAGAACCCGCTGGTCTAATTTGATTTACACCAATACCCACACCACCGCCGTGTTTAGCAAGTAGCATCATCTCAAGATTCTTTGTACCAATCTCATGGATTGAATCACCAACGTCAATACCAAAACAAGAAATAGGTAAACCACGTTCAGTACCTGTATTTGAGAATACTGGAGTTGCAAGATTTAACCAACCTCTCCAAATATAATCATAAAACTTGCTAGCTAATTCTGGTCTACCAAGTCTTTTGGCTACTGTTGTTGCGACGCGCCAATAAGCGTCTTTTGGTGTTTCATCTTTAAGTAAATATCCTTTAGATACTGTCTTAACGTAGATTTCGGTATTACCCCAAATAGGGAAATCAACACCTAGTTCCCAGCCAAGCTCAGCACCGTAATTATGTATATCTGTCATAGTCTTTATATTAATCGAACAAATCGTCTTCGTCCCAGTTTTCGCCTTCACCAGCTTTAGAGTAGTCGGTTGGTCTTACCGCAAAGAAGTCAGTGTGTGTATGACCTCCAGTCAAATGGTAGAACCAATCAAGCGCTGCAGCTTGGTCTTCATTATAGTCAAAAACAGGATCAATGTTTAGCTCTGCAAGCTTTTCATTTGCTCTTTTTTTAATAAAATGTTTTAGGTCGTCCGCCTTCATATTTTCAAGATCGCCTAGCTCGAACATTTTATCAATATAGTTCATTTCCATTTCAACCATAAGCTTTGCAGCTTCAACCACTTCGTGCTTTACCTCACCTAAAAGTTCAGGATATTCTTCACACATATGGCGGAAAAGTTGGCAACCCATCTTTGAGTGTAGTGATTCGTCACGTACAGACCACTTCATTTGCTGACCAATGCCCTTAAGCATATTGCGCATTTGAAATGAATAAAGTACAGCAAACGATGAATACAATGCAACGCCTTCAGCAAATGCTGAAAAGATAGCTAATGAACGTGCGACCTGTCTACGTGCTCTTGCACTTGTTTGAAGATCTTCCCATGTCCAATCAGCTTCTGTATTCATCAAGAATTCAAATCTTGCAGCAGTTGATGGTTCATGTAAGAATGCTTTAAAATCTTCAAGTCCTAACGTTTCATTTAAGTATGAATAAGCAGTTGCGTGAATTGTTTCTTGTGAACCAAACATCATTGCCATTTGCTTAATCTCGTGTTTAGGAAACCATTTAGTTACCATACCAGTCCAATAATCAGATACCGCACATTCAGTCTGTGCAAAACCCAATAGGATATTACCCACAAGATTCTTTTCTTCTTTTGTCAATGCCTCATTCCAATCTTTGACATCACCCTGCATTGAAATCTCAGTGTGTAGCCAAAATGCTTGTGCTTGCTTCAACCAACCTTCATTATAATAAACCGGATATTCAAACGGTTTATATTCTATTCTTTCTTCAAATAATTTTGACATTTTCAAAAATATTGTTTTTTTAAAAAACCTCTTTAGACGACAAACGGGTCTTAGATTTTTGAAGATCTAGACCCGCTTGGTTTTAATAAATTATATATTCGCGGGATTCAAAAAACACAAATTAGTGTATCACACTATAATTTAGCTAATCTATCTTTTACCTCTTTTGCCTTTGTATAATAATCATAAGAAGTTTTCTTATAATCTTTACGCTGGTCATAAAGGTCACTCAAGATTCGCTTAAGAATAGAATCCTTTTTATCGTATACAACGCCATTACTGCATACAATTTCATCTTCATTCTTTTTGCGTTCTGGAATCTGTGAAACTGGAATAATTTCTTTATATGAATCAGGCGAAATATTAAATTGTCGCATGATCGATGGGTATAGAGACGCAAAGTCAAATGCAGATACACCTTGATAGAAACCAACCTTTGGTTGCTTTACATATGCACCGGCAAACTTGCCGTCTTTTTCACCACCTTCTTTACCTTCAGAAGCAACACGCCTGTTTTGTTCCGCGAGTTTACGGGCGATGAGCGCTTCAGTCACTGATACCGGGGACGCCGCTTTATAGAGTGGCATCTTGGTAATCGAAGCTAGTGTAAGAAGTACTTCCATTGATTTTAGCTTCTGGTCAATATAGTAAACCAGAATAGAGTCAACTACGTTATAGTAGATGTACTTAACAAAATCTTGCTCA
>Ga0208024_1000119_pt1 | contig 19687 bp, 20 predicted proteins | sample Colrivmet1546B02_FD_187639 | JGI IMG/M metagenome (GOLD analysis project Ga0208024, IMG submission 187639) | Estuarine microbial communities from the Columbia River estuary - metaG 1546B-02 (SPAdes) (version 2) | ecosystem: Environmental > Aquatic > Marine > Intertidal zone > Estuary | place...
GGGGGAATAGATACTATATATAAGAACGCTTTAACTCCGATTTGGGTCCAAAATGATCCGAAGTTAGGGTACATTGGGTCCATAATTTGGTCTAGACCTTTTAAACTCCGACAATTGCTCGGTTAGCTTAAATGAGACGCGTTCGGACATCTAAGATTGTGTGTTGGAGGATGAGAGGGATGAGTAAAGCTATAACGAATATCGATGATAGCGCCAAGACCATTAGTGGCGAAACAGTTTCAGCGGGAGGTACAGTTACGGCAAACAATATTAGTGGAGGAAGCGCTGGACAAGTGCTGTATCAAAGTGCACCAAGCACTACGGCGTTTACGAATGTAGCTGATGGCGTTTTACAATGTGTTGGGACAACTCCATTTTTCAGTGCATTAAGTCTTTCAGGCCCCAGAGTCACAGGGGTTTTACCATTGACTAGAGGAGGCACAGGCTCATCTACATTGACTGGAATAACTGGTACTGGAAAAATTGTTGCCGATACTTCCCCTACTCTTATTACACCAAATATTGGTTCTGCAACAGGAACGAGTTTAAATGCAGGCGGGTCAGTAATGAATTCCGGAGGCTTTCAGGTTGGAAACGCTTTACATTCATCTACAGCATATTCTATTACAACAGCCGGAAACGCATTACCCTTCTTTTCAGAAGTGTCAGGCACTGATTCATATAATCTTCTCAATATAAGAAACGCTACGGGTAACACGAGCTTTTTCATTGGTCAAGGAAATGCAGGGACACCAGCGGCTGGTAGTCTTACTAGTCAACGGGGGGTTTTTTGGACTGCAGGAGCAAATCCCATTGATATTGTACCGAGCAATACTGCTTCACTGACATGTAAAACTGATGGAAAACTTAAATTTTACCAACATGCAAATGGCTCTTATTTGAGCACTGATTCAACTGGTAACGTATCAGCGATTTTAGCACCAACGTTTCGCGCTTATATGTCTGGGCCAAAGATTTTTTTCGCAAATACTGTTACTTCAGTACCTATTAACACGATTGTATTTCAACGAAATACAGGATTCAATACAACAACTTCTATTTTTAAACCAACAGTTGCAGGATATTACCAGTGTTCGGCATTTATTAATAAAACAGTTAGTGCGGGAGAATTTTTCTTATTCATTATTCAAAATGGGACGGAATTTGTAGCGCAAAATTCGGTGCATAACCAAACAAATGCTACTTCTCAACAATATTTAACATGCTCAGGGCTTACATACATGAACGGGACTAGTGATTATATAGAAATGGTATTTCAAAATTCGGCCCAAATAACAGTTCCTGGAGGCTCAAATGAAACAGTTTTTATGGCCTCATTAACCCCGTAATAAAAAATTTATTAAATCGTTATATATTCACTAAAATTCTTCATTATACGTAGCTCCTTTTGACGCATTATGTTATAATACATGAATGAAAAAGGATCACTTGTACAATACTTGAATGCTTCATACCACTCTTTTTTCGGTAGGCCCATCGGATACTCTTCGTAAATACATTCCAATTCTTTATCGTTATAAATTTCGAAAAGTATAAGACAGGTAAAGTTCGCTCTAATGGTTTTCGGTATTTCTTTATACGCTTGACTAACTTCTAATATTGAACTCGATAAGTGGCGATGATTTGTATTGAGCATTTTAAAAGTGTTTCTACGAGCATTACTGAATAACCCAGAACCAACCATATCATCGAATATCCATAACATACGATGAGCTACATGTTTTGGGGCATTATTTTCTTGTAGTTTATCAATCATTTTTTGCTGCTCCAAAATAAGCTCATCCAATGAAGCAGGATCAAATTCGTGAAAGAAACATTCGGCAGGTATTTTTCCATCGAATTCTTCGCCCTTAGCACCTTTTTCTATTACTGGTAGTGATACTTCATCCCCACACGTTAACTGCATAGGTCTTTTTCCTACTACTTTTCCTTGTTCTTTTTCTCTTTTTTGAGCCATCTTCTTCAAGAATTGTTTTAATCTTATGTTTTCAACCAAATATTCTCCTTGTTTTACATGATCCCATTTAGGGTCATTTTTTACTGTTGGACTGAAAATAACTATTGCATGAAAATATTTCTTGTAAAAATTTAGTAGATTAATTAATAAAGTAGTTTTGCCAGAACCTTTAGGAGCTATTAAACCCATGGAAAATTCATGTTTTGGAAGACATTCAAATGGTGATTCGGGATGATTACATCCACTAGGTTCAGGAATCTCACAAACTTTTAATATTTTCTGTCGCATTTTAAAAAAATTAGACATACTTTATTAATAAAGCCTATTTGGAAACACCATTGAATAAATGCTTTGTAAATTCTTATTTATTTTCGTTTCGACTTTTTCGCGAATTCGAGGATCTTGCCAACGTTCTTGGGCAATTTGCTCAGCTTCCTCTTTTATGATTCTTTGAGACACTTTACGCTCCCCGGCTTCAATCGCTTGTTTCTGTTGCTCTTCCTTTACTTGCAATACAAATTTTTGAAACCATTTAGGAGGTTCTTCTTCTACTTCTTTCACAGGTTCAGGAACAGGTTCTGGAACAGGTTCCTTAATTGCAATCGGTTCTTCAGCAACAAGAGGTTCAACAATTGGTTCTGGAACAGGTTCTTCGATAACCGCAACAGGTTCAACTTCCATAGGCTCACTGGGCTCAGGACTTGGAAGTTTAGCTTCAGTTCTTAGTAAAGCTTTCTGTTCAATCTTTGCCACTTTTTTAGGGGGAACATCAGAATTTAATAATTTTTGTTTTCTTTGTTTCGGTTTTTTAGATTCGGAGACCAATTTTGAAATTTCTTCAGCATTTATTTTATATAACTTAGGCATTTTTGTTTAATAATTAAAAAACATACTTTATTACTTTTTAGATTTGCCTTTTTTTGATTTAAATTCTTCGCCAGACGATTCAGAAGTAGCCTGCATTCCTTCATAACTCTGCAATGGCGCGCGTCTACTTTTCGTTGTTTTTGTTTTCTTTAAATTTTCTGAAAGTTGTTCTTGTAATTTTTCTACTTCAGTTTTTCTTTGTCTAGGTTTCTTTTTCATACCTGTTGATGTGGAAGAACCCACATTATTAAATCCTGTCTGAGTACTGAGATGATCAAATTGATTATTAGTTTCAATTTGTCTTTGCACTGCAGCAAACGCTGGTTCACTATTATCCCAATCATTATTAAGACCGTGAGCATTTGGGGAAATATAATCATGTTTATCGTCATCTCTTCTTTCACCTCGTGTTCTTTCCAATATCCTTTGTGACCTTCTAACAATATTCTCACTTATCGGTACTGCTTGAGCCATTATTTGAGCTCTTGAAGGAGTTGCTTCATAAGCAGCAGCCGCAATTTGACCTGATAATCCAACCGCCCTATGGAAGTTTTGTATTAATTGGTCGCGAGAAGGTAGCTGATTTCTACTTTGTTGAAAAATTCCCGCTAAATAAGTAGCGGCATTGCTAGCTAGTGGCAAAGCCACATCAAAAGTACCAATTAATAAATCTTCCATGATTCGAGGACCATATTGACTAATTAACCTAGTTGAATAATTTCGCACAACGTCTGTCAGTTGAGAAGCTCCGCGCGCCGAAGTCGAAGCTACATCAAGTACTTGACCACCAACATTAGCAACAGGTCCTGCGAGATCAACAACTGATGGATAACTTATTGAAGGTAAATTGATACTAGGGCGAGGAATTGTAAGTGAACTAGCAGCGTCTAACGCTCTTTTAAACGCTTCAGCCGTATTAGCGGCTTGCTGAGCAACAATCTCACGCACTTCACGGCCTCTTTGAATAAATCTTTCAGATGTGGTTGGAACTACTTCAACAGCTTCGCTTTGAGGTCTTAAGTTAATTGCTAATTCAGTTGCTGCAGCCAGGGCTCCTCGATCTTGAGCTATTATACCACCTTGTTGATCACTCGGGCCACTACTTGGTGCACTACTTAATGAACTAATTGGCGATGTTGGGATCACTAACGGTGGCGGTCCCATAGGCCTAATAGGACCCGGTGGAATTTCAGTCCCTGAATCTCCAACACCATCGATTGGTTCACTTTCAGGTTTTAAGCCAAAAAGGCCATTAGGAAGTTTAACGAGAATTAATTGTTTTTTGTTTGGACCCGCAGATTTCCAAGTCACGCTAGGCGCCATTACAATTTTACGCTTCATAGGATTGCCGTACTCTGATGGTTCAGGAGGCTGATCAAAATCTTTTAAATCAGCAAAAGGGGTTATTAAGGTTGAAAAATTAGCGTGACCCGCATGTTCAGTACCTCCAGCTGGAAGACCTCCACCAACAGGGGATATTGGATGCAAATTATTTATAACATTCATAACAAATTAAAACATACTTTATTATTTTTAAGTTTGAACTTTTGTTGTTAAAGGTGCAAATATTGTTCCACCAAATACAGGCCGCCCTTCACCTTGACCCCAAGTTAATGCCGATGCCACAGGGGCGTTAGGTTGAGTAGCTTCGCCCACTATTGTCGGGATATTTCCACCTCTTGGTACAGTATTAGGATCTGGTTGATATTGGCCTGGGGCAGGTAAAAACATTGAACCAGTATGTAAAGCCCTGTACACATTCGAAGACGTATTTAACCATGAATATTGAGGGGTAGCTCCTTGATAAACTTGCATACTTGGAGTTTTATCTGGCGGTTGTAGATTTTCAAATTTAAATCCAATTTTATACTTCTTTTTTCTGTTAACGTTCCAATTATGATCAACTGTCCTGGCAAACCCGTATCCGAAATAATTTGGAATCATGCCATCCTGAACATTTGACCCTAATCGAATTCCATTTAAACCATGCGTGAATTTCATATATCTAGCGTCCATATCAGGAGTACTTTGTCTTAATCGCACATCCATTAGAACGTCTCCGACCGATCCAACATTACCTGGGCTAATATAATTGTTTAACCACTGGTCATGTAATCCTTCAGAATTTGATAGTACACTCGTCATATAAATTTTAAACACACTTTATTAAGTTTGACCAATCATTCTAACAACTCTTGATTGATCAACATTCCCAGCCATTGATCTTGAAACAGTGTTAGTTTCAATAAAGACCCGTATTTTACATTGCCAACTTAATCCATTTAATTTTAAAGGAATTTTTGATGTTCCGAGAGTCAAATATAAATCAAACTTTTCTAACTGGAACAAATTTTGAGTATTGAAAGAATCAGGTTGTGCTGTTTGCCAACACGATATTCCACCAAAATTAGTCAACACTGGTACTTGACAAATTGCTTCGTTAGTTTGACCAACTGTTCCAAGTGGCCCTTGAGGTAAATAATTCTTTACAATGTTGGAGAAAAATTTACTATTGATATGCAGATAGTTTGGGCCACTGACCAATGCGACGTATGAAGAGACGAATGAAAAGGTTGTTCCAGTCTGACTTATTAGAACGGTTTCAGTGAAATCATTTGGTAATTGATAACCAATCATTTGAGCAATAGTTGTATCAAATCGAATTGTTACAGTTAAAGTAAGATAAGTAGGCGTTGGTATCATGTTAATTGTAAATTTTCCAGTGTCAGTACTATAAGTACATGTACAAGGTATTGTTATTGGTGTAGGTAATATTGTAAATCCAATAGTTGAAATAGTACCAAATATGCTGTTAAGTTTTGCCTGAAAGTCTGATGCAAATAAAGTACCAGTATATGCTTTCACATCCATGTCAAAAGAATAACTATTAGACCCGGTACCAGCGTCTATATCAATATTTATGCGATTTTTTGGATACCCAGTTTGCTTACTGAGATCATTCGTTACTGTATAATATGAAGTTGGAATAGTAGTTTCAATGATTTTAAATCCAACAACATTTTGAATTTGTCTACCCATCGTGAATGACGGGGCATCTAGTGATGAGTATTCGGGGATACTCGACTGCGTCGATACAGCAGAATCTAAATCGAATTCAATATAATCCATATTAAAATATAAACATACTTTATTGAATGAGTTCCAAAACGTTGTTTGGTCTAAGAATAATCATTGAGTCAAACAGAACATATGATTCGACAACCATTGATCTAACTGGCGCAGCACTCCATTGACACATTAATGAAATATCACTCTGTTCTTCAGCATTCAATCCCGAAATTTCTGCGCCATTAGATGTTTCAAGGTTTATAGCCATACAGAAACACCCATTACTAGTAGGGGAGGAGCCATAATTCACACTACCATTTGTGACAATAGATTGACCAGTTACTTGAGTTGCAACTGTATAATATCCATCTGATTCCTGCACAGAACTTGGTTGAATAATACCATTACCACCATCACGATATTTATCTCCCCATGTCATCGCATTAACAGCTGTTGAAAGCCTGTAGTCACCTAATGTGTTTAGAGCTTTTTGCAATTCAATGAAAGCTTCCGTTGCACCATTAGGCGTTCCAGGACTAGTTTGATAGTTAGAACAAATAACTGGAGCTGCAGGGAAATATCTTCCACCTATTCTGTACTGGTAATAATTTAGGACACCATCATTTCCTAATCCCGATAGTGTAGCACCGGCATCATTTGGAAAAGCTTGAATAGCTGCACGAACAACTGTAAAAATTGATTTAATTGACCTCGAACGTTCTTGTATTTGATAATTACCAATTGTTGATGCCCCCTGAGTAAACTGGAATGTGTGCCAGGTATTGAATTTAATTGGAACACCGCCTTCCTGTAAGCCTTTAAGGAACATGGCATCGTAAGAAGAATCAAATTCAAGAATTTCTGGAATTATATTAAGGTTTGTAACTGAGAAGGTTGGTAAGGTCACATCAGTGCCGCTACTAACGAATTCTGGAAGTCCAATGATACATCCAACAGGTTGTTCTAAAGTAATTTCAATAGCTAGTTGGGAAGCCATGAATTTTGCGGGCAATAGTTTACCTTGAGTTAGAGTTCCAAGGGCAAGTTGCACTTGGTATCGTCTGACAGCTGAATTAGCTGTTGGGCCAACAGTCGGTACAACTTTTGATGTAGAAACGGTAGGATTGCAAACGCTTTGAATATAAGCTATTCTGCCATTTACAGCTTGGGAATTAGTACCTGACAGGCATGTAATACAATTTCTACCAACACCTTCCGTAACGGAGCTCTGATCAAAAACGGTATTTGAACTTGATGTCCATTCAGTTAAATTACGAACAATTTGATTATAATTAATCATATCTTCCAATGGTGTGGCACCATATAACAACCGTACTCGATTGAAAATAGATTGGATATTGTTTTGAAAGTACGCTAGTCCTGTTTTTGATCCAGCAGGGCCATAACCATATCCGGTTAGAATAACGTCAAATGAAAGAGTTGTATTCGCGCTATTAATATATCCCTGTGCAGGCAATTCAAACCGAATTGTGTTACCTGGCGCAAAAGTTGCACCATTCTTTGGTGGAATTCGTGGAGTAGTTTTTACAGCTTTATTTGCTTGTGAAGGAAAAGCATATCGGGCATTCCAAGGAACAATAACTTCTTCACTACCAGGATACCATTTATAATGCGTAGACATTTAAATAATTAAAACATACATAATTTATATGTGTTTGGGAATAGTATGGCTGAATGGATCAAAAAACAATATAGACCATTTGTAAAAATGTGTCGAGGATTATACGAAACTCCAGCAAAATCAATTGAAAGCTATACTTTAAACGAAGAACTAACGACCTCAAGATTGGCTGTATATTCTGATGGTGATTTAAATATTTTGGTTTTGAGAGGTACGAGCCTTCATAAAACCGATAAATCGTCAGACATTGGTGATGATATTATAATTGCAACGAATTATGGTCAAACCAGTCTTGAAAAAGAGGGAAATGCCGTTTTAAATAAATTAACTGGTAAAGTTATTTTAACAGGTCACTCATTGGGAGGATATGCCGCATTAAAATTAGCAAAATCCAATGATCTCGAATGCTGTGTTTTTAATCCTGGGACGAGTCCTAAAAACCCAATAACTACGGGGCCGGGTAGTAAGGGTATAGCGTATCATATTGTTGGTGATATGATTAGCGCATATATTAAAGACGAAGCTTGTGAAGTTGTGAGGGTTGATTTGGGATTATCACCATTGGATACGCTTTATGCTCACAGTCTGGATAGATTTGAAGGAGGCGATGAAGTGAAAGGATATTTAACTGCTCAAGAAGAAAACGATATTTATAAAGGCGTCGATTCCTTGATTCAAGCAGGATTGGATGTGATTGGAACCGTTAGCCCTCAAGTTCAAGACGTACTTTACAACCTTATTCCAAGTTTATCATCTAATATACCTGGAACAACTGAAGAGAACGATGGAATGGAAATAGCAATTTTAGAAATGGTTGGATTAGGGGCTCTAGCGCCGGGGTTAATGGCATTTAGAAAAGCTAAGACCCCGGGTCAAAAAGCCAAAGCCATAATATCATCATTAAAAGATCCAAAAGTTCAAGCACAATTAAAAGCAAAAGCGGATCAATTTTCAAAGTTTTATAAGGAAAGAAAAATTCCGTCGAGGCAGGAAGTTATGAAAATGATGAAGAGTAAATTCTTTAAAGCTCCTGTTAAAATTCCAAAAAACTTGGAAAAAAAGAAAGGAGAACTAAATAAATTATTTGCAAAAGTCAAGGTGGAAATGCCGTCTATAAAGGAACAGCATTTGGCAAGAGCAGCTTCAAATAGAAGCACAAAACCACCAACATATTTTCAAGCAATTGCTAAAGACACATTACCAAAATATGAGCAACCCCCAGAATACGTTAAGCAAAAATCAGCAATTAAACGTCCTGGAGCACCCTTAGAAAAATCAAAAAAGCGGGTTTTAATTCAGAGTAAAAAAGACTATAACCCTTTTGAAGAAGATAAGGGAAAAAAAGTATATAAAAAGGAGACTTTTGTTAAGAATACTAAAATCTCAGTTAAACCACCTGTTATTCAAAAGCCACCAGTAATACAAAAACCAACTGTGCCAACACCTATTAAAAAACCTGTTATTACACCAGCTGTTAAACCACCTTTAGTAACAAAAGAGCCACTGAAAAGACCACTTTTTACAAAACCAGTTATTCCAGCAATTAAACCTGCATTGCCAACTAAAATTCCTGTTAAACCTATTTCACTTATATCAAACAAACCTTTAATAGGCGAAAAGGTACCTTCTTACAAACGAATACCTGAGATTAAAAAACCTTCAGCAAAATTCAAATTTAGATTTAGGAAATAAAATTTATTACAAAATTACTGTCAGTGCAAACATTGCGGCATCAGTTACATTTGCTAGAAGCCTGGCAATCTTTTGTTTCTTTTCTTCCTCTAGCATTTCTTTTTTGGCTTGATACTCCTGCATAACATTGGTAAAACCATATTTAAATGCAATGGGGTAAACAGCTTCTAATACGCCTATTTTACCAATTTTACCCGGTTTTGTTGGATTAAAATCATCTGGATTTTGGGCGATTTTTAATTGAGCTGCAGTTTCATCCCTAATTTTAATTTGTTCGGCCTCATAAGCTTTTAGGTCTAATATAGGACTACCAGCGGGTGGTGTCAAGTTATATTTATTATACAGTGCTTGGTAATCAGCATCTTTTAGGTTAGATTTACGAAGTTCAATTATTGCTCGTTGCTCAATTTCATTCCTTCCGTTATTACGCGCATCGTCAACCATTTTATCGACCTTTTGCAAGTAAAGGTCATACGCGAACGTTTTTAATGCTGTTTTTTCGCTAAAAGATAAATTCTGGAGTTCAGGTAATTGACCTTCTTCAATTTGCTTATTGATTATAGATAGTTCGGTGTTTGAATTGATTTGTTTGAGAATAAATGTTTTGGCTGCAAGAGCACGAGGTACGCCATAACCGCCTATTGCTTCATCATATGTCTCTAGTAAATTGTGTTTTCGATACAAAGCTTCCACGTCGTCATTTTTAAGACCAGCTTGTTTTGCTGTAATTATAGCTCGTAACACATCTTTGCTTCTACCAAGATTCAGATTTTCAGAAAGTGTATCGTCAAGCCGTCTAAAATAAATGTCATACGCTTCACGTTTTAGTTCACTTTTATCGCTAATACTTAGCCCACGATATTCTGGAAGTACTTCCTGATCAATTTGATAATTAATTTGGGCAAGTTCAACATCATTAATTATTTGTTTCTGAACAGTTGACAAGGCTATTGCTAAGATTGGTACGCCAAAACCTGCACTAGTTAGTGGAGCTGCAACTGCTCCGGGAATCCCAAAACCTCCTCGAAGATTTAATCTTGACATGTATCTGTAAACTCACACATAATAATATATGACTATGAAATTATATGAGTTTTGCAAGAAAAATTGGCCGTTTTACGCCTTATGGTGATTATCCATACATATTGGCTCAAAATGCTAAAGTAAGAGAAATGAATTCACTGGTTCAAAGAGATGCCGCGAATTTATACAAACAAATAGCGGATCCATTTGGTCAAAATCAGTATGGAGAATTTGGAACAGCTCTAACACCAACAGCGGAGGGTCCTGGTCAACTTGGATCTACGTCGTTATTGAATGAACAATTATTACCAAAACCTATTGTTCCACCTACAGGTTCACCAGATGAAGGTGGACCTCCACCACCACCACCCCCAGGGCCGGGACCGAGTGTTGAGGAAAAAGACAAATATCGCTATAATTCAGTAAGTGAAATATTTGCAGCAAACTACATAAATATTCCGTGGTGGAGCTGGAAGTACAGCGATGACCAGCAAACTGCAATGAATTTGTTACAAGCAAATGGTGATGAAATGATGCTGCAATATAAAGCAAAGACAAATAAATATCCAGATTTGGCAATTGCTCGTAAATTACCTTGTACAAACCCCAAATTTTCACTACTAGATTATAGTGACAGACAAATGGTTTATTGTTGGCTATACAGAAATCCATACTTGGGTTTTACATACGAAGATGCAGGATACTTAGAATATTTAAAAAAATGGATCACATTTTTCGAGGCTTGTCGTTGGTACGGTAAAACTTATGAAAAAGCAAATATGTTTTCTTTTACGTTTAATGATTGGCAAGAACTTTTTTTGGAAGATACGATAAGTTTACCAAACTGTGTAACATTCACGCCAAATATAAGAGTTACAAGCGTTAAGGAAAAAGCCAATCAGATGCCCTCTTACTTCACTCTTGAGTATGTAACCGCATATAAAAATGATAAGACATTATTCAATAACTTACGGGTCCAAGCGAAATCTAAATACGTTACTAACGTATTTTTGGAGGGATATAACGATGGATACAATCCCAATGATAAATCAATTGTTCTACCGGAAAAAGCTAAAACTATCTACTCTTACAAAGATAAAATGGCTGAAGCTATGACATTATCTCAAGGTTTTCCTTTTAGTTTTGAATATGATCCAAGATTGTATAATCAATAAATTGTTTTTTATTTTCTTCCTACTCTAATGTCGGTTGTTTTGAAAAACATCCCACATCTGTTGTTTTCATTGTCCAGGTAATATCCAAATCTTCCAGTAACCTTCATTGATGCTCCCGAAGGAAGCTTTTGAACATCTTCATAAGCGAAATTAGTATCAGCAGTAAGCTCATTTTCCTTGAATGGTAGTTTAATTTTACAAGTTCCATTGTAGATAAAAAAGTATTGTCTACTATTTCCACGGATATCCCCAAGAAGTGATTCAATAGCTTTAAACGAGGGTAAAAGATCAATTGGCAAGGAGCAAGTCATAACAAAAGCATTTTCATTCTCAACAAGTGAGATAAGATTGACGTTGAAAGTAAGACTTAATTCACCGTGATCGCCATAAGCCAGATTGCCAAACTGTACACTACCATCTTTTGATGGTTTGCCTGCATTGAGTTTCCAAAGTTGATTGTCAGCTTTTTTAAGATCCATAAATTAGATTCTTTCCTCGCTTTTTATAGAAAAAGTTGACACGTGTTGTGTAACAATTACATGTGATTAAGTATATATAAAGCAATTAAATTACCTAATCTTAAAATGAAGATCCCTTTTTTTATGGACAGATATTTTGATCAGTTCACAAGAAAATTACCTTATGAAATATGGCTAATGATTGATGAAATCATTGCAACAGAATTTCGACAAAAGGTTGATCGAATGAAAAAATTAAATTTTGTAAAAATGCTACCATGCCCATACTTTTTCAATCATTGGACTGGTAGCAGTAAAAGAAAAATGCGAAATTTTTTAATGATTGAATCGCCCTTGATTCAGTTCGAAGTTGCATATTCAAAATCTTGTATACAAATTTCGCACACATTTGTAATGAAAAATAATGTTTATGGATATTATGTAACAACTGGAAATAGAACAAAAAATGAAAGAGAAGATTATATTAGTTCGTTATCTATAGCTTTATAATAAAACTATCTCATCTGGACCTGAATTCGTTGATTTTGTAGATGACGATTAGTTTTTGATTGAGGCGGCATCATCTTTACCTCCACTTCGAAGTTTCGTTCTAGATTGGGCATCAGTCCTGACTTTAATGCTGAATCTGTAGGGGACGCCCCTCCAACTACGCCCGATGGTGGTTTTGTATAAGACGGTTGAACAGTATACTGGTCTTCCCATGGCCCTCTTTGAATGACTAGGCCGTGATAAAACTGTGACATGAGAGTGCAAATCATACAAAATTCTTTCCTAAAAATAATGATTGATTTGAGCGATTGGAAGCTAACGTTGCCAACAGGTAAACCAGGTAAACCTATTGAATTGCAAGGAATGGCATTAGCAAGATATGCTGATACACATTATTTCAGTGATGAACAAGGTTTACATTTTATTGCGCCTTGCGATGGAGTGACAACATCAGGTTCAAAATATCCACGATGCGAACTTCGCGAACTTAATGAAAAAGGAGGACTAGCGTCATGGTCAACGGGAAAAGGTTCGCATCTTGCAGGATGGAGAGTATGCGTTACTCATCTACCAATCAGTAAACCCGAAGTAGTTGTTGGGCAAATTCATGATAGTGAAGATGATGTCTTTACAATCCTGCACTCTGCAAATGTTGTGAAAGTTATGCATGACAGCAAATGTTACGGAACGTTGATTACAAATTATCGCCAAGGGGATGAATATGAAATTAAAGTTATGGTTGAGAACAATCATATAAACATTTATTTGAATGGAGCATTAAAATGCGCTTTTCCAAAAAAAGCTAAGGGTTGTTACTTTAAAATTGGTTGTTATGTGCAGTCAAATCCAAGTAGAGGAGCTAAGGCTGGTGAATATGCCGAAGTAATTTTAAAAGCTTTAAGTCTTAATCATCAATAAAATTTATTCAATTTGATACATCGATGCTCCACGCTCCAACTTCTTATTCATTATTTCAGCCCGATATCTCGCGCGTTTAAGTTGTTCACGTAAAATCATAACATCCTGTTTTTCTTCGACTGACGGGAGATTTTTACCAAGTCGGATTTGAATTGTTCGTTCCAAGTTAAAAATGCGTGTTTGTAGCGATTCGCAGAACTCCCACATTTCGTATAATCTTGCTTGCTCCATGTCCATTTAAAAATAAGAAAAAGTCGCTGTTTAAATAGTTTTTACGGGTAAATTGTAAAAACTTCAACAACCATAATTGGTCAGTGAAAAATCGATAAGGTAAAAATCCACCCAAGAAAACCCGATATAGATGGATGAAAATTTTATTCGGCAAAAATTCTTTCCTAAAAATGTCGTCGGCTGAATACTACGAAAATGGGATTCCGGTTTATTCAAAGTGGCAAATTGACTTATATGGGCCGCCACACCAAATTTCTTATCTCGTTGTCGATGACGTTGTAACATATTTACCATCCTTTACCGAGATTCAAAACCGCATGGAAAACTTGGAACATGTCCATCATTACAATAGAATTGAAAGATTTACTACAATATTACTACAAATTGTAGGAGATGCTCGAATTTCAAGTAAGAAAGGAATGAAGTGTATTAAAAAAATATCACGTAATATTCCAGCCAATATTGATCTATATCCCTTGCCAACCATTTACCAAATTATTCGGAACGTTATGCGTCAAAATGGATTAAAAATTTATTACAATAGAATCGCTACAATTTTAAATGAATTCAATATAACAAATACGAGAAGTCACTACTCTGTTGAATTAATTAACAATGTTATAGGAGATTTTCAAAAAATGCACTACGCTTTTACAAAAATTAAAAAAGATTTAAAACGAACATATTTTCCAAATTTAAAATTTGTAGCTTTAAAACTTTTATTGAAATACGGCTTTACAAATCCTTTCAATCTAAAACTAGCTAAAACACCTGCAAGGTTACAGAAACTTAACAAAGATTATGAACTTATATGGAACCTCATAGAAGAGGAAGAATTAATCGATTACTTGACTAGCGTTTTTGATTAATTCACCTACTATTAGATAATATTACATGTATTAGTTGCTAATAATTTTTTCCAATATAACCTATCTTCTTCTTCTTGAATTAATGACTGTGGTCTTAAACAAAACAATCCTGACAAGAGTTGATGATACTTTGATCTTTGTAAAGCGTCGAGGGGTTCTTGGAAATAAACTAGGCAGCCCAATCGTTGACCATCATATTCTTCTGGATGAATCAAGTAGTACTTATAGTTTTCATGAACCAATAAAAATCCCTCCAATTCTCTCAAGTATTTTTTTGGATAAGGAGTTTCCTGATTGAATGTCGGGTGGGCTTTCATTCTAATTAACTTCAATAGCAGCGTTTCAATGTAATTTGGTAACATCTGTTTTCCATCCTCATCATAAAGCTTTTCGAGATGAACTACTTGGAATATTGGTTTTGGTAGATCAATCATATTTAAGCAAAAACATACTTTATTCTTGATATCCTTTAGGATAGACGTATAAATCGGGGCCTAGATCTCCTTTTAAATCCGTTGAATGAAATTTAAAGCTCTTATGATATTCCTCAGTTTTGATTCCTTGCCCAATCTTGTAGTTAAACTTGTACTGAGGAATTTGTAGTCCTGCAAAAACACCATCAAGAGTATCAAATACCAGTTTTTTGATTGTTGAGAAATTAATCAAGAATCTGTGTGAATGTTTAATTGAAACGCCTTTAAGTTTAACTGTTTCGGATTTCGTAGTTTTGATCGCATACGATTTCGGCCCTGTAGAAACAAATTCTTCAATACCCTCCTTTGATATTTTCTCTTCATCCCAAGTTCCCCAGATATCGTTCATTGGAATATTAAATTGTAAAGGATCATAAACATAAATGATTGAATCAGTATCATGATAAAGAACACGTTTTCCAAGTTTATCAAGCATTTCATAAAGCATCAGCCGCCCGTATGCTGGAACATAAGCCCCCGCTGGAAGATAAGAATCGTGAAAATCTAAAAATGTCTTTTGTTCCTGACTTCTATTTGTATTGATTAAAAACCGATCTCCAACCGGTACGAACTTTGTAACTACTGTATTACCTGCTTCAATGTTTGCATATAAATCATACCATTCCTGATAATCTTCCCCGTGTAACATTTGTGCTCGGGGCATCACCGGGCGTTGGCAATGTTTACCCCAAACACTGTTCAGCATAATTTTGTAAACTTGTCGCGCTGCAGGTCTATAAGCCCAATCTTTAAACGATTGCCGAATTTTGTTTCCATACTCTTCTCCAAACAAATCTGCGTAGCTTTGAACGATACGTTGCTGTTCTTCTTCCGTTTCTGGTGGTGGCCCACTGCTTGCCATTTTCTTGATGTAGAGATCTAAAATAAAATCCTTCCAAAGGCCTGGTGCGCGATTGTATTGATCATACCTGAAAATTTTAACGCATTTGTATCCTTTCTGAATAGCCACTTTAAATTCTTCTGTAGTAAAGACTCCTTCCTTAATTTCTTCTAATTTTGCAGTGCACTTACCAACTTCTTCGGTCCAAGTTACTAGAACGGGATGAAACAAGTTTTTAGGTGGAATTATGTGTACGCAAATGTATCCAAAGAAATCAGGTCTGCTAATTAATTCATTAACCTCAGGTTCTGGTTGTTCAACAATCCTCATTCGAAAATCCTTCATTCTTTTTTTGAAATCAACTGAACAATCACACACGAGTTCCACGACATTTCCTCTAACAGGTGTGCTGTGTATTTTGCAAGGATAGTATCTATCATCATAGACATTAACTATTGGTAGGCCGACGGGGTAATCTCTAGCAACTTGCACGTACGGATACATTGAGACAATGTCTTGATAAACAATCCGACATCCTCGAGATTTTTCCTCTTCTGTTAATGTATGATAAATTTTTCGAACATCTGTTCTTCCACCTCTAAGAGCTTTTCTCGCGAACCAGTACTCGTTGCTAACAAGAACAGCCCAGTGACTATTAAGGGCCATATCATTTACTACTTCAAGACGTTGTTCGTTTTCTTTTGGTAAATTAATTTTTTGCGTAAGATGCCGAAGTACTGTTTTATGACAGAATGCTGGTGCGGTAGTACTAAACCAAGGAGATTCTCCACCAAAGTCATTAATAATAGTAGTATGGAATTGCATCATGATTTCCGCTAAAATCTTAACATCGTCTTTGCAATACGCGATTAGCTCTTCTTGAAAATTCCATGGTCCTTGACCTTTTCTTTCAGCATACCAGTTATTAAATTCATCGACATCTTTTTTAGTTTTTGCCATGAATGTTAAATCAAAGTATTTTTCATCAGGTAACGTTGAGTTATAATCATAATTATCAATTGAATTGAAAAGGTGAGGAAAATATCCTTTTCTAGTTGATAAGTTAAATGACTTTGCAAGTCCTGCAAGTGATCCTGGCAAATGAAGCAAAGAATCGAGAAAAATTGTATCTCCCCATTTCAATTGCATAAACTTTGTTCCACGGCAAATAAACTTTGCTTGTTTTTCTACTGTATTACCGAATTTATGAATGATTGTTTCAAGCAATAATCGTGAATCATAACCACTAGCATTGTGCGCGACACAAATATTTCTGCCCAGATTTGATAAGGTCATGAAATCTAAAAACCGTTCCAAACAATCATCACCAAAATAAATTTGTTCTGAATTAGGATCAAAAATGTCTCTGAAAACAACGAGGTTTGGTACATGTTCGCTAATTAAATCAAAAGTTGGAACTTCCGTGTTGACAAATTCATTATTTACTGTTTCAAATTTTATACCACGAGCACCTTCAATAATTTGAACTCGAGATTCCAAGTCGAACGCGTACAATTTATGTTTCGGTTTTCTATGTGCAGGTTCTTCGTAAGGTTGTAAAAATTGTTTGGCAGGTTTATTGTCAACCAAAATACAGCGATGTGGTTCTTTTCCATTTTCAACACCACCGTAGGCAACGCTACAAAAGTTGCATTTTTTCTTGCAACCTTTACAACCAAATTCGTTACAAAACTGACATTGTTTTCGCTTTACTGCAATTTGTTTTTTAACAGCGTCTTCACAACGACACTTATTCGTAGATGGATACTGTGTCACACATTTATGACAAAATATCCTTCCCGCTTTGTAATGTTGAAACATTTGTTTAGGGTTTGTGCACAACCCAAAATGGCGATCTAAAGACCAAAAAATGTAATACGTATTGTCAAGTTTGTTTGGATTTTTATAAGGGGCTATTTCTTTCCATTCTGCGCCATAATAAGTATCGTTTTCTTGGCAATCATGATTTGGTCTCAAAAAAGTTAATCTGGCTTCCGGTTTTAAATCTAAAAACGCATTGGCTAATTCTTCCTTCGAAATAAATTCTCCCCATTGTAAGCGTTTTTGAAGAAAGTACGCGTATTCAATAATTTTTTTCAAGTTATATTTGCCAGCTTTGGTAACAATTGATGCAATACAAAATGCCCCACAATTTATAGGGATTCCCGTAAATGTATGTTTTCTAAAAGAGTCTTTAACTTGTTCTGTGTTAGCCCATGCTGGAATTCGGGTTGCACTTCCACCTAAATGTTGGCTGTTGGTTGTAACTAAAAATGACCACTCAACGTCTTCAATGCTTAATTCAGCATTGGATTGTTGAATATTCTCCATAAGGTTTTGTAAGAGCCCCCCATCAATGTCTCCAATTAAAACGGTTGAATGTGTTTCCAATTGTGGACTTTCATTTTGAGTAATACGGTTCATGACAATAAAGCTCCCTGAGATTCTCTCCGAAATCTGCTCCCTTGACATGGTAATGGTTGCGCGAAAAATGTTGTCAACCAAGCGATCTCTCATGAATTCTGCAAAGTGGTCGAACAAGGTTGAAATATCAACATCTTCACTTGGTACTAAAGTTAATAAAATTTACCGTGAATAGCTACTCTAAATGTCATTGCGCGTAGCGTATTTGTTGTTTGTTCAACATAGATTGGATCGGATACAAAGCTGTATGGGGCTCGTCGAGATCGGTACATTTTGTAGATCTAACAATTTTGCTTTTTTTATAGAAGAACAGACATATTCACATGTCAAGATGTTTTTTTACTTTAAATGTTGATGTTTGCCCTTTTAGATCTATTTCACATGGAAGATTTATCTGATCTAATCTGGCTTGGAATAGATGAAGATTCTCTAGACTACATGAAATGCAAACTTGAATATGAACAAAATTATGATCTAATGGTTGATCTATTGAAGTTTATTTTTCAATAAAAAACTAATCTTGTGCACTAAGCTCATCTTCTTCCGTAGATGTATCTCCATTATGATGTACAGAACTTACATCAGTTCGAATCCATGGTAAATTTCTTCTGTGTCTAGTTAAACGCGTATTAATTCTTGGCAAAGGTGTAGGGGTTTGAGGACTATTTGGCGGCGCTCTAGGATTTGGCCTTTGATATGGTGGTGGTTGACGATTGTTAGGTGTTATACCAGTTGTTTCATTATTACGCCAAACTTGTCGAACTTTTTTAACTGCAGCATTCCACCATTCAGTAATTGCATGTTTCAATGCGTAGTTCGTAACGCACCATCTGTTTGATGTGTAAAGAATGTTTGTCAAAGGTGACCGATCAAATACGTCGAAGTGTCTTTGTAATGATTCTTGTTCATAAGAATGACCAAACTGATCAGTAACGGGATGGTTCATGACTTCCAGACTTATTGGACATATCGCCCAATGAGGAATTTTCACTTCTGCCGCATCGAGTAGTTCATCACAAAATGGTGGGCAAGTTTCTCCGTGACGCGCACAAATAAAGACAATCATGAAAATATAGTTGAATGTAAAATTATATATAGAAGATATCGCTTACGTAATTGGCTATATTTATGTTGCGGCATGGGTACTTGATACCATTTAGACCCAGATTACATAAGTCATTTATAGAAAAGAAAAAATTAATAAAATTAATCATGCCCAAAACAAATATTGACGTCTACCTGTACAAAATTTTTTGTCATACCAAACTTCACTTACCACTGGAGTTGTGGACGTTGATCTCCCGCGTCAATCAATCTCATGTTAAAAAACTTGCAATGAATTTAAGTAACACCTTGAAATTCCCCACTTGTACCGCTTTTAGTCCATTCTTCCACGAATACCAAATATTTCCTGGAGTAATTCGATTTGACTTTGGCTTTCACCATGGTTGGGATATTCTCTACGATGCGTATGGAAACCTAATTCATAAAGTACATACCTATGGCCTTGTAATAAA
>Ga0208024_1000122_pt1 | contig 19442 bp, 8 predicted proteins | sample Colrivmet1546B02_FD_187639 | JGI IMG/M metagenome (GOLD analysis project Ga0208024, IMG submission 187639) | Estuarine microbial communities from the Columbia River estuary - metaG 1546B-02 (SPAdes) (version 2) | ecosystem: Environmental > Aquatic > Marine > Intertidal zone > Estuary | place...
TGTAGCACCTCCGCCACCTGTAGCACCTTTAGCACCATTTACACCTGAAGAACCAGATGTACCTGATGAACCTGAAGTACCTGCAGCACCTTGAGCACCTTGAGCACCTTGAGCACCTGTAGCACCTCCGCCACCTGTAGCACCTTTAGCACCATTTACACCTGAAGAACCAGATGTACCTGATGAACCTGAAGTACCTGCAGCACCTTGAGCACCTTGAGCACCTTGAGCACCTTGAGCACCAGTAGCACCTGTAGCACCTCCGCCACCTGTAGCACCTTTTTGACCAACAGGGCCTTGGTAACCTTGAGCACCTTGAGCACCTTGAGCACCTTGAGCACCTGTACCACCTTGAGCACCTGTACCGCCATTTACACCTGAAGAACCAGATGTACCTGATGAACCTGAAGTACCTGCAGCACCTTGAGCACCAGTAGCACCTGTAGCACCTTTTTGACCAACAGCTCCTTGAGCACCTTGAGCACCATTTACACCTGAAGAACCAGATGTACCTGAAGTACCTGAAGTACCTGCAGCACCTTGAGCACCTTGAGCACCTTGAGCACCTGTATTACCCGTAGCACCTTTTTGACCAACAGCTCCTTGAGCACCTTGAGCACCATTTACACCTGAAGAACCAGATGTACCTGAAGTACCTGCAGCACCTTGAGCACCTTGAGCACCAGTAGCACCTGTAGCACCTTTTTGACCAACAGCTCCTTGAGCACCTGTAGCACCTTGAGCACCAGTAGCACCTGTAGCGCCATTTACACCTGAAGTACCTGATATACCGTCTACACCTGCTGCACCTTGAGCACCAGTAGCACCTGTATTACCAATTGGACCTTGGTAACCTTGAGCGCCTTGAGCGCCTTGAGCACCTGTAGCACCTGTAGCACCTTTTTGACCAACAGGACCTTGGTAACCTTGAGCACCTTGAGCACCTTGAGCACCTTGAGCACCTTGAGCACCTTGAGCACCTGTATTACCCGTATCACCTTTTTGACCAACAGCTCCTTGAGCACCAGTAGCACCTTGAGCACCATTTACACCTGAAGAACCAGATGTACCTGAAGTACCTGCAGCACCTTGAGCACCTTGAGCACCTGTATTACCCGTATCACCTTTTTGACCAACAGCTCCTTGAGCACCTGTAGCACCTTGAGCACCATTTACACCTGAAGAACCAGATGTACCTGAAGTACCTGCAGCACCTTGAGCGCCTTGAGCGCCTGTATTACCTGTTGAACCTTTTTGACCAACAGCTCCTTGAGCACCTTGAGCACCATTTACACCTGAAGAACCAGATGTACCTGAAGAACCAGATGTACCTGCAGCACCTTGAGCACCAGTAGCACCTGTAGCACCTTTTTGACCAACAGCTCCTTGAGCACCTTGAGCACCATTTACACCTGAAGAACCAGATGTACCTGAAGTACCTGCAGCACCTTGAGCACCTTGAGCGCCTGTATTACCCGTAGCACCTTTTTGACCAACAGCTCCTTGAGCACCTTGAGCACCATTTACACCTGAAGAACCAGATGTACCTGAAGAACCAGATGTACCTGAAGTGCCATTAGCACCTTGAGCACCTCTAGCACCTTGAGCACCTTGAGCACCTGTAGCACCAATTAGGCCAGAATTAGGACCAATCCATTGACCTGAAGAATTTAGGATTGGTGTACCGTTGACCGTAACGTTGTTATCCGGTCTTAGGTGAATGTCCTGATCAGCGAAGATCTCCAAATCTTCTGGAGAATCTGTATTTGCTGCAATGAATGTTTCTGCCGCGTCACCTGCAAAAGCAATTTTTGCTGTACCCGGAAGAATGATATTACCATCAACTGTTAGCTGACCATTAACTTGAGTTTTACCAAGTTGTAGACCTGTGGTTGCATTAGAACCAGAGATCGATTTAGCCGAGTTAATAGTGATGTCTGAGTTAAATGTAACACCGCCAGTCGAATTAAAATTCATACCACCCTCTTGAGCAGAGAATTGTAGAATACCGTTGTTAAGAGTTTTAATAACAAGGTTTTGACCTGGATCGGTTGAAATGTTAATAGTGTCGGAGTTATCCTCGATGACTTTCTTACCATTAACATATAGTGAGTTTGGACCAACAAAAAGTTCATCTACATTGATCTGTGATGTTTTGGTGGCTTCGTCGAATGTAATTAGATTGTATTCATTTCCAAGAGCATCCGTAAATGCTACGTTTGGAGGAAGAAGGGTTTTATCTGCATCACGACCAAGCTGACCAGTAATATACTCGTGGAGGTGAGTCATCTCATTCTCAAGTGCCTTAACACCACGTGTAAGTTCATCAACGATTGGACCCATTGCAAAAAGCTTGGTGTAAGATTCATCAGCACCGTAAGCATTTGCAGTTTTACCTGCAGTTGTTCTTGTAGTGTCAATGAACTTAGCTTTTAGTAATTCTGCATCGGAATCCTTTAGAACGAATGTAGATCTAAACGTTGCTAAGTCTTTAAGACTAATTCTAGACATTTTCTTATCTTGTTTTTTTAAGAAAAGGACCCGGTCCGAAGACCGGGTCCGCTTTCAGCTTATTTAAAGTTTATTTATTCTATTTTCTAGATCCTTCACTCTAGAGTGTAGGTCCTTAACGATTTCGAATAAGTAAACCGTCATTTTGTCGTAATGCATCGAGATGAAGCCACCTTGACCGTCAGAAACTGCTAGTCTCTCGTCAAATGCAGCAACTTCTTCTGCAATGAAACCTAGGTCTTTCTTACCAGATTCTTTCCATGTGAACTCTCTAGCATTCAGGCTTAGGAATTCCTCAGCGTCAAATGTTAGAGTTTCAACATCAGTCTTGAATCGTAGTGATGAACCTTGGAAACCAACTCCATTAGATACAAAATCCCACATCATTGGCATTGGAGCTTCCATATCTCCGTCGTTCACCATTGCGCTGTTAGAGAATTCGACCCAGGTCCCGTTCGGGTATGGACCACCAGGTTGGCTGTAGAAACCAACATCACCGGCTTTCCATAGGAGCGTGTTACCGTCAAACGTTAGGTTAGTTTCACCGTTGATGGTTGTAGAACCAGTGGCTGTAAGAACTCTATTGTTGACGTTGTTTGTGATAGGAGCAGCTGCACCTTGAGCACCTTGAGCACCTGTAGCACCTTGAGCACCTGTAGCACCGCCAGCGCCTTGAGCACCTTGAGCACCTGTAGCACCAGTAGAACCTTTAGCACCACCAGCACCTTGAGCACCTTGTACACCTGAAGGAATAGTAAACTGGAAGTTAGCATTGGTAGCGTTACCAATGTTTAGAACTTCAACTGGAGTACCAGGTCCACCTGTTAGGGCTGGAGCAACATCGATTGTTGCTGCAGTACCTGTGTTACCTTGAGCGCCTTGAGCGCCTTGAGCACCTGTAGCGCCTTTTTGGCCTTGAGCACCTTGAGCACCTGTAGCACCTTGAGCACCTTGAGCACCGTTAACACCTGAAGAACCAGAAGTACCTGATGAACCAGAAGTACCATTGACACCTGCGGCACCTTGAGCACCTTGAGCACCTGTAGCGCCTTGAGCACCTTGAGCACCTTGAGCACCAGTAGAGCCTTTAGCACCGTTAACACCTGAAGAACCAGATGTACCTGATGAACCAGAAGTACCTGATGAACCAGAAGTACCGGCAGCACCTTGAGCACCTTGAGCACCTTGAGCACCTTGAGCACCTTGAGCACCAGTAGCGCCTTGAGCACCTGTAGCACCGCCAGCGCCTTGAGCACCTTGAGCACCGTTAACACCTGAAGAACCAGACGTGCCTGATGAACCAGATGAACCAGATGTACCTGAAGTACCAGCAGCGCCTTGAGCACCTTGAGCACCCGTAGCACCAGTCTGACCTTTTTGACCTTTTTGACCAACTGGAATTGTAAATTCAAAGTTGGCGTTTAAAGTATCACCTAGGTTTACAACTTGAGCAGGAGTACCTTCAGCCGATGTAACTGTTGGAGCAACGTTAACTTGGGCTGCAGTACCTACGTTACCTTGAGCACCTTGGGCACCTGTAGCACCTTGAGCACCTTGAGCACCAGTAGCACCTAGCACCCCGTTAACACCTGAAGAACCAGATGTACCTGATGAACCTGATGAACCTGATGCACCTTGAGCACCTTGAGCACCTTGAGCACCAGTAGAGCCTTTAGCACCGTTAACACCTGAAGAACCAGATGTACCTGATGAACCAGAAGTACCAGAAGTACCGTTTGTACCAGAAGTACCGTTTGTGCCTGATGAACCTGAAGTACCAGAAGTACCGTTTGTACCAGAAGTACCGTTTGTACCAGAAGTACCGTTTGTACCAGAAGTACCGCTTGTACCATTAGTACCAGAAGTACCATTTGTACCTGATGAACCAGATGTACCAGAAGTACCGTTTGTACCAGAAGTACCGTTTGTACCATTTGTACCCGATGAGCCTGAAGTACCAGAAGTACCTGCAGCTCCTTGAGCGCCTGTAGCACCTTTTTGACCTTTTTGACCAATTGGGATTGTGAATTCTAGGTTAGCGTTCAAAGGCGTTCCAATGTTTAGAACTTCAACTGGAGTACCTTCTGCACCAGTAAGAGCTGGAGCAACATCGATTGTTGCTGCAGTACCGACTGCACCTTGAGCACCTTGAGCACCTTGAGCACCTTGAGCACCTTGAGCACCTTGAGCACCAGTAGCACCTTTAGCACCGTTAACACCTGAAGAACCAGATGTACCTGATGAACCTGATGAACCTGATGAACCTGATGAACCTGAAGTACCGTTTGTACCAGAAGTACCGTTTGTACCAGATGAACCTGAAGTACCTGAAGAACCCGATGAACCTGATGAACCAGAAGTACCATTTGTACCAGAAGTACCATTTGTACCTGATGAACCAGATGAACCAGATGATCCTGAAGTACCATTTGTACCTGAAGTACCGTTAGTACCGTTAGTACCTGAAGAACCAGATGAACCAGATGAACCAGATGAGCCTGAAGTACCGTTAGTACCTGAAGAACCAGATGAACCAGAAGTACCGTTTAGATCAGCTACTAGGTTCCATGCGGCAGCTCCGTCCCATTGATAAACAAGACCGTCTGCTGTGAAACCTAGTTGACCAGGGAATGAACCTGTACCTAATTCTACAACTGAAGATGCTGACTTAGCACCATCATGTCCAGAAGTACCCGATGTACCAGAAGTACCCGATGTACCAGATGAGCCTGAAGTACCTGAAGTACCGTTTGTACCTGATGAACCTGATGTTCCAGCAGTACCTGAAGTACCTGAAGTACCAGAAGAACCTGATGTACCGTTTGTACCTGATGTTCCAGAAGTACCTGAAGTACCTGATGTACCAGATGAACCAGATGAACCTGAAGTTCCAGATGTACCATTAGTACCTGATGTACCGTTAGTACCTGATGTACCAGAAGAACCTGATGTTCCAGCAGTACCTGAAGTACCTGATGTACCAGAAGAACCTGATGTTCCAGCAGTACCTGAAGTACCTGATGTACCAGAAGAACCTGATGTACCAGATGAACCAGATGAACCTGAAGTACCCGAGATACCGCCTGCACCTGCAACCGTGTATTTAATAATTAGCATGTTTCCGATCACTGGCACATAACCAGGATCTGGAGAGTTAATTCTAGCAACAGTGAAGACTGCTTCGTTACCGACAATCAATTTAGCATTAATTGTGAACTCGTGTCTATCAGCACCGTTAAATTCGAACAATAGTTGTGAAGCAGCACCCATCACATTATGAAGGGTTGTTCTGTCATTCATCCATCTATCGAAATTATTGATTCTAATTTCTGTTGCGTTGTATAGATCGCCTGTATTTGTGGTGAAGTTAGTTGCAGTTGCATCTCCTTGACCACCAAAGAAATAAGGCGCGTCAATTGTACCGTTAACACCTGATGTACCAGAAGTACCAGCAGTACCAGAAGTACCGTTTGTACCGTTTGTACCAGAAGTGCCAGAAGTACCAGAAGTACCAGAAGTACCAGAAGTACCGTTTGTACCTGATGTACCGTTTGTACCTGAAGAACCTGAAGTACCAGCAGTACCTGAAGAACCAGATGTACCAGAAGTACCGTTTGTACCTGATGTACCGTTTGTACCTGAAGAACCTGATGTACCAGAAGTACCAGAAGTACCGTTTGTACCTGAAGTACCGTTAGTACCTGAAGAACCTGAAGTACCGTTAGTACCTGAAGTACCGTCTGTACCATCTGTACCTGAAGAACCTGAAGTACCGTTTGTACCTGAAGAACCTGAAGTACCGTTTGTACCATTTGTACCTGAAGAACCTGAAGTACCGTTTGTACCATTTGTACCTGAAGAACCTGAAGTACCGTTTGTACCTGAAGAACCAGATGAACCCGAAGAACCCGAAGAACCCGAAGAACCTGAAGTACCGTTTGTACCTGAAGAACCAGATGAACCCGAAGAACCTGAAGAACCTGAAGTACCGTTTGTACCTGAAGAACCAGATGAACCCGAAGAACCTGAAGAACCTGAAGTACCGTTTGTACCTGAAGAACCCGAAGTACCGTTTGTACCTGAAGAACCCGAAGTACCGTTTGTACCATTTGTACCTGAAGAACCCGAAGTACCGTTTGTACCGTTTGTACCTGAAGAACCCGAAGTACCAGAAGTACCAGAAGTACCAGAAGTACCAGATGAACCAGAAGTACCAGAAGTACCAGATGAACCTGAAGAACCGCCAGTACCATTTGTACCAGATGAACCTGAAGTACCTGAAGTGCCTGAAGTACCAGATGAACCTGAAGTACCAGATGAACCTGAAGTACCTGAAGTACCCGAAGTACCTGAAGTACCTGAAGTACCAGATGAGCCTGAAGTTCCGTCTGTACCAGATGAGCCTGAAGTTCCGTCTGTACCAGATGAGCCTGAAGTTCCGTCTGTACCAGATGAACCTGAAGTTCCGTCTGTACCAGATGAACCTGAAGTACCTGAAGTACCTGAAGTACCTGAAGTACCTGATGTACCATCAGTGCCGTCTAAGCCTGAAGTACCAGATAGACCCGATGAACCAGAAGTACCATCTGTACCTGATGAACCAGAAGAACCTCCTTCACCAGTTATACCTGATGAACCAGAAGTACCAGAAGTACCAGAAGTACCAGATGTTCCTGAAGTACCGTTTGTACCTGATGAACCTGAAGTACCAGAAGTACCAGAAGTACCAGATGAACCTGAAGTACCAGAAGTACCAGATGTTCCAGATGTACCGTCTGTGCCAGAAGTTCCAGAAGTACCAGAAGAACCTGGAAGACCAGCTTCACCTGAAATGTAACCTTTAAATGTCCATGCGCCGCCACCTGGAGTAGATCCTTCGTTAGCCGTACATGTCTCTTCGATCACTGTTTGTACCGCACCAGGGGCGTGGCTGTTAGTAACAATACCACCAGAATAGGTTGCGATTGTGTTAAGTGATGAAGTTGAATAAGTAGTCATCAACAGCACCTGTGCGTTAGCGTTGTAAGCGTCAACTTTCAATACATCAGCGTAATCAATATCTGCTTGAGTGTATGCGTCGTCGCTACCACCGTCAGGTGCGTCTGTAATAAGAACAATGTACTTAGCAACACCTTCTCTAAAGCCACCTACCATACCAGAGTTGATTACTCTATCAAGAGCAATACCTGCTGGTTCTGGAGTACCTTGACCATTACCTAGAGGGAAGTCAACTGTATTCATCTTGTTCAACTGTGAAGTGAACGAAGAGATGTTGTTTGACGAGAATGTCTCTAGAGCAGTGATGTGTGAAGATCTGCTAGCTGTGTAATTGTTTAGAATGTATCTCTGTGTAGATGGAAGAGCGTTGTAAGTTGCAGTTGCACCGTAAGTTGGTGTACCGTCAACTCCGTACTCGTCAAATGTTACAAGAGATAGTCTGTAGTTGTTATTAGATTCTGTCTCGATCGTTGAAGCGATAGCTGCAATTGAAGACTTAACGTTGTTGATTGCTCCACCCATTGAACCGGTGTAGTCAACCAAGAACACAACGTCCATACCTTGATCACATGGTGCAGGGTTACCAGGACCATAGCCTGACCATTCCCAAATACCACCGTCACAGTCAAAATAAAGTTGACCAACGAATGAACCTGTTACGTCACCATTTGGATCGCCGTAACATCCTGATTTAGCGCCATCATAACCTGATGAACCTGAAGTACCAGATGTACCTGATGTACCTGATGTACCATCTGTACCTGATGAACCTGAAGTACCTGAAGTACCCGAAGTACCTGAAGTACCTGATGTACCTGATGTACCATCTGTACCTGATGAACCAGAGGTACCAGAAGTACCAGAAGTACCAGAAGTACCAGAAGTACCAGAAGTACCAGATGAACCTGAAGAACCGCCAGTACCATTTGTACCAGATGAACCTGAAGTACCTGAAGTGCCTGAAGTACCAGATGAACCTGAAGTACCAGATGAACCTGAAGTACCTGAAGTACCCGAAGTACCTGAAGTACCTGAAGTACCAGATGAGCCTGAAGTTCCGTCTGTACCAGATGAGCCTGAAGTTCCGTCTGTACCAGATGAGCCTGAAGTTCCGTCTGTACCAGATGAACCTGAAGTTCCGTCTGTACCAGATGAACCCGAAGTACCTGAAGTACCTGAAGTACCTGAAGTACCTGATGTACCATCTGTACCTGATGAACCTGAAGTACCAGATGAACCGGAACTACCGTCCGTACCATCTAGACCCGAAGTTCCAGATAGACCTGAAGTACCAGATGAACCTGAAGAACCTGAAGTGCCTGAAGTACCCGAAGTACCTGATGAACCGGAACTACCGTCCGTACCATCGGTACCGTCTGTACCTGATGAACCAGATGAGCCTGAAGAACCTGAAGTACCCGAAGTACCTGAAGAACCAGATGTACCTGAAGATCCAGATGTACCTGAAGTTCCTGAAGTACCAGCGGTACCAGAAGTACCAGAAGTACCAGACGAACCAGACGTACCTGAAGAACCAGAAGTACCAGACGAGCCAGACGTACCTGATGAACCCGAGGTACCCGAAGTTCCGGCTGTGCCGGAAGTACCTGAAGTACCGTTAGTACCTGAAGAACCAGAAGAACCTGAGGTACCTGTCGTTTTAATTAAAGGAATTGCCATTTTATAATAAATGTCTGTTTTGGTTTAGGTTTAATCTAGAGCTGATTTGTTGTAGATGATGTCAATAATGTCATCTGCAGTCAAATCAAATCCTGAAAGTTCGCCGTTCCAGTATAATTCGTCGCCGGCTTCGATGTCAGCAATCAGCTTAGCTGTTAGACCTCCGTCATTGGAGAAGTAACAGTCTGATGTTCTAACACCGTTTCCTTCTTGAACACCAACACCGTTGACTAGAATGTCAACCGCTGAATCCAAGAAAGGAGTGTAATTAATTGTAATGCCCGTCGCTGAATAATCACCGTTGGTTGGTAGAGGGTTTTGATCTCTTTGGTACACTTCGACTCCTGTGTCGACTGGTGCGCCACCAACTGATGGTCTCCAAGGAAGGACATGTGCTGTCGTTTCGGTAATTGCCTGCATGATTGGGTTACTGTATGCATACGCGTCGTTTGTTGTGAACAATACAGGATTACCCGTTCCTGAATCGTCAACAACATAAAACGCACCTGGGACAAGATTCCAAGTAGCAACTGTTACCTTACCAACCTGAACACCGACAAAAGTGTCGGCGGATGGAGTTGATTCAATAACAATTCTACCTAGTTTGTCCTCAATAGATGCATCAGCAAGGACCCATGTACCACCGTCGAAGGCAACAACCTGACCTGCTGAGAAGCCATGGCCAACCTGTGTAAAGGTTGACTTTAGCGATCCAGACGTGATCGAAAGAATGATAGCGTCAAGAATCTCTTGCAAGCCATCAATCTGTTTGATTTTGATTTGAGACATGTCTTACTAGATTGTTTATTTGAGGTTTATGTTTGAGGGTTTTCTCACTATGGTATATATACACAAAGATTGGGTTAAAGTTTACATACTGGCTGATTTTTAATCATTTTAATCAAAGACTTAATCTACGTAAATTGCATGAAAAAGCTAGGCTCTCAGATAATAGATTTCAAACGAATGATTAGACAATATGAGTTCTTCATTGAGGACTTGAATGATCTAAAGGAAATACAATCTAATATTAATTCTGATTTTAGCTCCGCGATTGCAGGATTAAAAAGGCCAGATTTATTTGATAGTAAGGTAACTTCAGATGCAGCTGAACAGGCCAATCAAGCGAAAGATTCAGAAGAAGAGCCTGAAAGAGATCCTTCATTTAAGAAACTTTTTAGAAAAATGGTGGTTAAGTGTCACCCTGACAGACTATCACCTGATACTTCTGATAGCGAAAGATTAAGACTTAAGCAGTTATATGAGAGCAGTATTAAAGCTAATGATGATTATAACTGGGCTCTTTTAATTACTACTGCAATTAAGTTGGAGATTGAACTCGGTGAAGAGTATTATGATCATGTTAATGAATTAAAACATGAAAGTGATAAAGTCCAAAAAGAAATTGAAGGTATTCAGGGTTCAGTTGCATGGACTTGGTATCACGCTAGTGAAGAAGAAAAGCCCAAAATAATGCAACAGTATGTTAAGCACATGGAAAAATCGCTAGGATTAGATCGTAAAAAGGTTTTAATCTTAGGCGTAGGACATCCTAGAACTGGGACAGGTTTTACAGCTTCTATATTAAGTAGCTGGGGTTTAAGAATAGGTCACGAAAAACTTATGGAGGATGGAATTGTAGCGTGGCAACATGTAATTGAAAATGGGCCATGGCCGTGGATTAAGCACACTGATAAGTTAAAACCTGAAATCTTAATTTATAACGTCAGAAACCCTAAGGATTCTATTCCATCAATTGTTTTCACTGAAGACGTTAGGCCCGAATCTCTTAAATTTAGAATTAGAAGAGGCAGGGTATCTAGATCATCGAATCCCGTTGAACAGGCTATTCATTCTATCTTAAGATGGGACGAATTAATAATTAAAATGGGACCCAAGTTTACATATCGGGTTGAAGATCAAGCCATAGATTTGTTCAATTTCTTAAAAGATAAGAATCTAAACGTAAAATGGGTTTCTCCACAGAGCGTGGTTAATGATCGAAAACATCAAGGATTTGAAAGTTTAAAGAATGAACTTCAATCAGTTTCGTCAGAGCTACAAAAGAAAATGAACGCCTATTGTCAAAAATATGGATATGATCCCGTATTTTTAAACGTCCCAGAGGCCTGAATAGTGACATCTCAAATACGTTGGGCTTGAGTAGACGTGGCCAGTTGGATATTTAGATCTTAGCTTTCTACCGAATAGCGTATCTTCACTAACACCTCCTTTAGAATCTTCCCATTTAACTTCACAACTTGACATGTGAGCTAGCAACCAAGGTGTATTAACTACAAAACCTTCCTTAACCCTTGATTCAACAAATTTATAATCTTTAGAAAAAGGAGAGTTTAAGACTCTAGCATTTTCATAAGATTTTAAGACTTCTCCGGCAGCAGCGGATGAAGTTATCATTGCTTCATGATCAAACCATGCTGAATTTACCATCCAATCTGAATTTGGATTTGCACGATGTTGAAGAACTAGCATTTCACAAAAATACGGAAGCATAAAATCATCTGAGTCACAATATGTAATAATATCACCGGTTGCGATAGTTACGCCCACTGCTCTTGGAATTCCTCTATAGATCTTTTCTCCAGTTTGATCTTTTTCATACATATTGCCATATCCAGATTTATCTACATAGGCATATTTGATGCGATTAATTCCTTGAATTTCATTGATCCATAAATTATGAGTTACACTACATCCATCAGAAACGATAATCAACTCACAATTTTCATAAGTCTGTTTAATGAAACTTGCAATTGCTCTTTTAAACTTAAGCTCAGAATTTATACGAGAACCTGGATAATCTCCAAGATAAGTCTGCATTATAATTGAGATTTTAGGATAATCAATAGCTTTTCTTGATTCAACCTTTGGAGCGGGTGTTAGAGCTGGATCGGGTTTTTTCATGATAGGTCTTGTAAAAGTTTTAACATTTATCGTTGGCTGCGATGTTGGCTCTATTTTAGTTTGAGTTGGTTCTTGCCTTGGAAGTGTTTTTTCTTTTTCTATTTGTTCCTTTGCTTGTTCAAATCTACTTTTCTTTGGAGGCGCAGGTTCCACTTTCTTATCTTCGATCTTTGGCTTGGATTCAACCTTTTTAATTTCGGGTCTAGGTCTTAGAACTGGAGAAGGAGGAATAGGCTTTTGAATCTCCTGAGTTTTTTCAGATTCAACCGGTTTTGGAGTGTTATTAAACTCGTTTAATAGATCTAAATAGTTTTTCACGGTTATACGTCATGATTTTTCATTTTAGAGTGGCAGACTATATATGTATACTCTTTGAACATATAAGGTTTGTATTCTTTTTTCAATTCCTCAATAAATACTTTGTCTTCACCGCCCATTGGATCATCGATACTGCTCCATTTTGAATTTACATTTCTGGAATGGACGACAAGATGTGTGCCTGAAGGATCTTCAAATGTTAACTTGTATAACATTAACTTGCCATACAATGGCAGGTCTACAATGTAAATTTTGCCGGCCTTAGCATTGTTCTCAATAGTTTGCATATCCAACTTAAAGCTTGAAGTTATTTCAATTATTCCAGTTTTTTCAAACTTATAGGGTTCATCAATGATGATGGGTACAGATCCGCCGGTATTAAGCAAGAACTTTGCACCATTAGATTCAGTAATTGCTTTTGAAATTGAGCTTAAATGAGTAGGCATAATAACATCGTCTGCATCTAAATATGCAATATAATCACCTGTTGAATAATAAATGCCTAATTGTCTAATCTTTCCAGGCCATCTAGATTTTGATTTCTCAACCCAAATTAAATTAACATTATCGTATTTTGAAAAATGCTTTTCATATAGGCTCTTAGTTATGTCACATCCATCTGCTACTATTACCAATTCTTTATTTTCATAATCTTGTTCTAAAAAAGAATTTACAGCTCTTTTGAATTTTGGAATAGAATTGGTTCTAGCATTTGGATATTCATCCAAGTAGCTCATCATGATAACGCTGATTTTCATTTAGAAATATGTATTAGTTTGCCAATTGTAATTGTAACTTAATTGATGTTTATCCTTTTCAAAGAGATTTTCGATTAACTTCTCGTAAGTATCTAATAGATCTTGGTTTTTGACAGTGTATCTGTCTAGTACCTTTTGATTTCTTAGCTTATACTCTTCTAGATTATTATCGTGTTCTTCAATTGCATATTTTAATTGATTGTATCCCTCATTGACATTGAAATCTGAATAGTAGTACCCTGCATCCTTGATCATATCAGCATTGTGAACTAGTGGAAATCCAAAGTACATCACGTCTAGATAAGAATAATTTAGTGGGTTTTCCCACTGATGTGAAACTATAACGTCAGCTCCATTAGCTAAGTAGTGAGTAACGGGGTATCGTGATGTGAAACTAATCTTTGGACCTTGTGAGCCATTGACAATATCCATAGTCGCAATCATTGACTTAAAGTATCCATTCTTAAGAAGTCTTTGTCCACTCGCCACATTCATTTTCTTAAATTCTACACCTTCTCTAAGTGCTTTCTCTGCAATCATAATAGGTATCATTGCATATTTGACTACGTTTAAGTTAGGTTCAAATACTGATAGAAGCTTTTCAGAGTTTTCTTTACCTGGAATGTAGTATGGCGTTTTTGTCTTTTTAATTCTTGCCCTAAGCACCTCAATATCTAAAAACATAGGATCCCATACAAAAGGAACTGGGAAAACGTTTTCATTTCTAAATGCAACCTTATAGTATTCATGATTTTGATAGCCCTGTTGGGGTACGTACCATAATTGATCGGCTCCTGGATCCCATGGTGCTTTACCCAGATCATTACCTTCTTTAAAAATAGAACGCTCCATATCAATTACATAAGAATTACCGCACATGTATTTGACAACCTTCTTATTTGGTCCTGATTTTCTGAATTGATCTAAAATCTCAGTTGGAAAAGAAGTTCCAAGTGTTATTAAAATATCCACGGTTGGATATACTTTCCAATAATCTTCGATTGGAAATTTATTAACGTCCCATGAAACCTTTGATAGATCTGTTACCTTTCGGCTAGTATCGAGAATTACAACTTCATATTTGCCTATTTTCATTAGAGCATTTGCTAAGAGCAGGGCATTCAATTTAATACCGTTGATCCATATACTTTCGTAATCGGATTGTAGACCGATTGTGATTCCTATCTTCATCTATATTGTAAGTGTTTTTACTGGCTTTGTTTTATTTATTCGTCAATAAAAAAGGGCTTCCCTTGCGGGAAGCCCTCTGTGAATTAAATCACTTAAAGGTTGTTATTCAATTAAGCTTGAACACCAACGATTCTGATGATGTCAGAAGCTTCGATAGCATAAACTAGGTTTAGATCGAAATCATTAGGATTCATTTGAGTAAATGCTACTCTTAGACCGTTAACGTAAACTTCTGTATCGAAAGAACCTTCTGCGAATAGAACTGGAGATGAAATAACAACTGGACCAGCAGCAGCTGTAATACCAGTAACTTCAACTTCAGCGTATGTATCACCGAAAATTCTTAAATTAGTCTCAGCTGTTAGAGCAAGCTCTAGAGAATCAACTGAATCGATGATAGCTAGAACGTCGCCGTTAGTAGCTTCGATTTCGTTCGCTAGAGCAAGCTCTAGAGAGTCAATTGACAAGTTAATACCTGCAACTTCAGCGTTAGTAGTTGAGATTTCAGCTGCTAGAGCAAGCTCTAGAGAGTCAACTGAATCAACTAGAGCGCCTGAACCGTTGTTCAATGCAAGTTCTAGAGAGTCGATAGAAGCGCCGATTGCAGTAACGTCGTCGTTAGTAGCTTCGATTTCGCCAGTTAGAGCAGATTCTAGAGAATCAACTGAAGCGTCTAGAGATGTTAGGTAGTTGTTAACGTAAAGCTCTCTTGAGATGAATGAGTTATCATTCACAAGGTCAAGACCCTGTACGTAAGAAACAACCTCTGCGAATTGGTCTAGATCAACTGTAGAACCGTCAAGAATTGCGTTAATTCTTTCAGATTCGATAGAAACAGCAACTTCTAGAGAATCAACAGATGCGCCTAGGAAACCTTCAGCAGCGCCTGCTCTTCCAGACTCAGTGTTGATAGCTGCGTAAAGTGCAGTAACATCAGTGTTAGTAGCTTCGATTTCGTTCGCTAGAGCAAGCTCTAGAGAGTCAACAGAAGCACCTAGGAAACCTTCAGCAGCGCCAGCTCTTCCTTCTTCAGCATCGATAGCTGCGTAAAGTGCAGTAACATCAGTGTTAGTAGCTTCGATTTCGTTCGCTAGAGCAAGCTCTAGAGAATCAACAGATGCGCCTAGGAAACCTTCAGCAGCGATAGCTCTTTCTTCTTCAGCTGTAATTAGAGATACGTGCTCAAGGTGGTGAGTGTTCATCTCATCATTGTGCTTCTCTTCAAGAGAATTGATAGCCTGTTGTAGGTCTGCGTCAACACCTTCTAGAGAATCAACAGAAGCGATAAGAGCTGAAACGTCAGTACCAGCCTTGTTTTCTAGAGAGTCGATAGAAGCATTGATTGCAGTAACGTCGCCGTTAGTAGCTTCGATTTCGCCAGCTAGAGCAGATTCTAGAGAATCAACTGAAGAGTCTAGTCTGTTTAGTCTACCATCAACGAAAGTCTCTCTTGAGATGAATGAGTTATCATTCACAAGGTCAAGACCGTTTACGTAAGAAACAACTTCTGCAAATTGGTCTAGATCAACTGTAGAACCGTCAAGAATCGCATTGATTCTTTCAGATTCGATAGAAACAGCAACTTCTAGAGAATCAACAGATGCGCCTAGGAAACCTTCAGCAGCGATAGCTCTTCCAGACTCAGCGGTGATAAGACTAACGTGCTCATCGTGGTGAGTGTTCATCTCAGTTTCTCTTGTGTCAGCTTCAGCAGATAGAGCTGCGTAAAGTTCAGTAACATCAGTGTTAGTAGCCTCAATCTCAGCAGATAGAGCAGTTTCTAGAGAATCGACAGATGCAGATAGAGCCGAGTCAGCGGCGCCTCTTGCAGCGCTTTCGTCTACTAGATCAGATTCTACTGTGTCGAATCTTGCGTCAACGTCGAATGCGTTAGGGATTTCAGTTGTCTTAACAGTTGCCCAGTTAACCTGTGCTAAGAAATCTGAAATTTGTTTTGAACGAATTTGTGCCATGTATGTGGTTTTCGTATTTTTTGTTCTTGAAGCCGACTTTGTGCCAGCTTCAAGACTATATATCAAAACAAAAGGGAGCGTTTAGCTCCCTTTTTGATATAATATAGTGATATTTTCTGGAAAAAATGCGTTTTTTTACAGGTCGTAAGAAGAAGCCTGGTAAATAACGTCAATATCATCTGATGGATCTAGTCCATAACCTGCATAGGTAGGGTTCCAGATCAATACGTCGCCGGATGCAATGTCTTTAATCAGCTTGGCGACCATTGCGTTTCCATCAGTATTGTAACCTGAAAGGGTAGGATCTGTAAAGTAACAATCATCTTCGTTGTCTCCATCTCCGATGTTAACTTCAACACCGTTAATTTTAACAATTACATCGCTATCCTGGAATGGAGTGTAGTCGATATTGATTCCTGTCACATAGTGATCGTGTGTTGTGGTTGAAGCCACAACCTGGTTTTTATCAACTGATACATTAACTCCCGTTTCTGGTTCGTCATTAACGCCTTCTAGCATTAGAAGAACTGCAGAAGAACCCGCTGATGAAGATGTGATACCGTTTTGGTTGATATATGTTCCATTACCGGTGATCATTAGATCTCCACCATCTTGTCTTGTTAAAATCAAGAAGTCAGCTCCGTTTGCAGGGGCTGAAGCCGCGATACCAAAACCTGATAGGAATGTATCTCCTAGAACGTCAACGTCAGTTGTTGTGATAGAGATTGAAGCCGTTGATGTAATAGCTTGAATCTTCAATTGTCCAAAGGTAGATGAGTAAGCTCCGTCTCCTGGTATGATTGCGATTGCTTCAAGATCTAGGCCATCAGCTTGAAAAGCAGCGTTAAAAAGATCAGCTGCGATCTGAGCATTAACCAATAGGTATTCCGGTGCATCTGGATATGCGATTGGAGAAGTTACTGTTGTTTGGTCAAATAGAACTGTTGTTGAATTTGTACCATCGCTGATTGTTACATCAATCTGGGTGTAACTTGCGCCTGTGTTATCTGATAGCGCTAGGATTGATACACCATTAGTTGCAACAGATGCGTTAGAAAGCAAAGATGAAAACTCTGATTCTTTAGATGCTGTGATATGGTGATCATCAGTTGATACGTTAATTAGGTCAACAAAATCTTGAACTGTTGAAACTTCATCTGAAGAACCATCAAACACTGGAATCTCATTAAAGATAATCATGTCTGAAGAACCCGGTAAGTAGTTTGAAATAGTAGCTCTAACTTCAGTTTGAACTGGATCTTTAACTTGTAGGAAAAGTGCTTTAGCTCCTCTTGAAGCAGTTGTTGTGATTCCACCAGGAACTGTAGGGTCCATGTAGTAGATTTCACCAGCATTACCATTAAGAAGTTCAGGGTTTGAGTGGTTATCAATTAACGTGTTAAATGGCTTAATGTAAACTACAGTGTCATTCATTGTCTTTTCAAGAACCAAACCAACTGGAACTTCTGCAGCACCCGGAGTTCCAAGCTTTACAAACTCGCCTTCAGCTGAAACTGTAATAATGTCGCCTGAATTATAACCTGTTTGAGAAGTTGAAAATTCAAATCTGTATCTTTCTGTTTCTTCTTCAGCTGCAAAGCGACCTTGGATCTTATCCATTGACGCTGGAGTTGGAAAGAAAGATTGAACTGCCCCAGTAGTTAGAAGAGGCACATTGTTATCTGAAACTTCAAAGAAAGCTAGCTTAGAATTTGTTGTAAGATAATTTGAAGCGTAAAGTTTATACGCAATCATATCTACGTCTTTTGCGATAAAAGAAATAGACGTTTCGGATTTAGTTTCGATTGATTCAATCTTTAGAACAATCTGACCATTTTCACTTGTAACCCAATCTCCAGACTTAATGTCCAATCCATTGTACTCTTTAACGTTACCTGAACGAGAATTAGCAGTACCGATGGATTGCGAAGTTACTTGATCAACTGTGATTTCAAAGGTGTAATATGCACCGGTTGCTTTAATGCCAGTTGAATCCTCATAAGGATACTGATCTAAACCGTTAATAGATGTGATTCTACCGGATAGAAATAGGGGTGGATTGGTTGGATTGTAGATTGCCATAGTCTTAGAATACAAATATTACGTATGCGTGAGCGTTTCTTGCAGAAGAACCCAAACCTGATTTATTACCGTATTTAATAAAGTCTTTTCTTACGTCAAGTGTCATTGATGTTGTAAATGCACCATTTAAGAAGTTTGGAACAAGTTGATTTGTGCCAGACGTAGAGAAGTTTGCAGCTGCAGAATCAATTTTAGCTAGTGCAGCGTCAACTCTGTAGGCGTGAACTTCATACTTGTAAGTTGCAGGATCCCATGCAAGAACCTGAATTGCAAGTGGTGGATTTGATTCATTGAATGAAACTGTAGCTGTATAAATTGCCGTTGAAGTATTAACTGAAACTGAGTCAACTGATGCGTTTGCAGTCAAGAATCCAGTTGCAGAAACAAACTTGTTATCTGTAGTGTTATTAACTAGGTGGTTTGATGAATCATATTCAAGTCTTAGTAGATACTTGTTAGTTCCTGAACCAGAACCTCCTGAGATAGTAGACCACTGTACGTTATATGGGTTAGAGTCAATTTTAACAAGCGCTTGACCTGATGTACCACCTGAAGGAATTCCAAGACCATTAGTACCTGAAGAACCTGACGTACCATCTGTACCTGAAGAACCTGAAGTACCATTAGTACCCGAAGAACCAGAAGTGCCGTCCGTGCCAGATGAACCTGAAGTACCTGAAGAACCCGAAGTACCATTGTCACCTGAAGTACCCGATGAACCTGAAGTACCATCAGTTCCTGAAGAACCTGAAGTACCGTCTGTGCCTGATGATCCTGAAGTACCATCAGTTCCTGAAGAACCCGAAGTACCATTGTCACCTGAAGTACCTGAAGAACCCGAAGTACCATTGTCACCTGAAGTACCCGATGAACCTGAAGTACCATCAGTTCCTGAAGAACCTGAAGTACCGTCCGTGCCTGATGATCCTGAAGTACCATCAGTTCCTGAAGAACCCGAAGTACCATTGTCACCTGAAGTACCTGAAGAACCCGAAGTACCATTGTC
>Ga0208024_1000144_pt1 | contig 18140 bp, 9 predicted proteins | sample Colrivmet1546B02_FD_187639 | JGI IMG/M metagenome (GOLD analysis project Ga0208024, IMG submission 187639) | Estuarine microbial communities from the Columbia River estuary - metaG 1546B-02 (SPAdes) (version 2) | ecosystem: Environmental > Aquatic > Marine > Intertidal zone > Estuary | place...
AGAAGGTGCTCAAGGTGCAACAGGTACCACGGGTCCTCAAGGTGCTCAAGGTTCACCTGGTATGGGTATCACATTTAAAGGTGCGGTTGCTTCTTCTTCTAATTTACCAACATCTGGTATGTCTATTGGCGATGCTTATATCGCAGACGATACAGATCATTTATATGTTTGGGACGGTTCACAATGGGTAGACGGTGGTTCTATTCAAGGTCCTCAGGGTGCTCAAGGTGCAGAAGGTGCTCAAGGCGCTACAGGTGCTCAAGGTACAGAAGGTGCTCAAGGTGCTACTGGTACCCAGGGTGCTCAAGGTGCCGATGGTGCTCAGGGTGCTACAGGCGCTCAAGGTACAGAAGGTGCTCAAGGTGCAACAGGCGCTCAAGGTACAGAAGGTGCTCAAGGTGCAACAGGTGCTCAAGGTGCCGATGGTGCTCAGGGTGCAACAGGTGCTCAAGGTGTTGAAGGTGCTCAAGGTGCTACAGGTGCTCAGGGTGTTGAAGGTGCTCAAGGTGCAACAGGTGCTCAGGGTGTTGAAGGTGCTCAAGGTGCAACAGGTGCTCAAGGTACAGAAGGTGCTCAAGGTGCAACAGGTGCTCAAGGCGTTGCAGGTGCGGAAGGCGCTCAAGGTTCAACGGGTGCTCAAGGTGCTGATGGTGCTCAAGGTCCACAGGGTTTAACAGGTACTCAAGGTGCTCAAGGTGCTGACGGTCCACAAGGTCCTCAAGGTGCTCAAGGTGCTGGTGTTCCAACGGGTGGTACTTCTGGTCAAGTACTTACAAAAGTAGATTCATCTGCATACAATGTAACTTGGTCTGATCCAACGGGTTCAGGTGCTGGTTATACAAAGTATCTTCTAAGACTTAATTACGATTCATCTAGTAACTTGATTTCAGGTACTACTTCACATTCATTCCAATCTAAAGCAGGTTATACAACTACAGGTGCATCAATCACTGCAATCTCAGGTGGCGCAACTGGTTTAGCGACAGTTTCATTTGCAAATGAAAATAATCCACCAGTTGGTATTCTTGTTATGGCATGGAATCCGCTGGATTCAACATACAAAGTACACCATTACGATAAAGATGCTGCCAATGTTATTATTAAAACAGGCCCAGCAAATATGACGGCTATTACTTCAACTCAATATGAACCAGATTTCTTTGGTTCATTTAATGTTGGTATTGATCTTGATACAAGATCTGATTATATGAAGTTTGGTAGCCCAACATCATTCCCTAATATTAAAAATCCACACGTTTACGTGATATTTGTATTCTAATATGGCTATTTACGATCCAACAACCCCACCATTATTTTTGAATGGTACCGTAACAGAATTTGAAGGTGTCGACAAATATGAATATATTGACGATACCCAAATTAACTTTACAGGTGCTTACAAAACTTATAGAATTAAAGTTGAAGGCATTAACTATCAAACAATTGGTACAGCTGAAACAAGAACAGGCGTTGCTAAACAGTATAACGCAATCGATATCAAAGGCGGCGACTGGATTACAACAGTAAACGGACAAATTGTTTTAAATATTAAACAAGTGATTGCAAAAGATGCAATCTCTATTGAGTTTATTGCAACTGACGTAGATATGATTGTGTATAAGACTTATGCACTTTCTGAAATTACAATTGGTAATAAAGTAGCTTTCTTTGAATTATCTGATAACAGGGTACCACTTATTTATGGACCTGATGTTCAGTCATTCTTTACTATTCCACTTGCAATTGACAAGATTCAATCTCGATTTGCTGCGGAAGAAGAATCAGAGAGATATAGATTTGAATTTGATTTACCAAATCTTTCTATAAATAAAGGCGATATTGTAACTGTTAATAAATCAACAGGTGAAATGGTTAAGTATGGTAGCGAAAATGCTGCGGAAATTCCTGTCGGTGTTGTAATCGAAAAGATTATGAACAATACAGTTATTTATGTAAAGCCATTTAATACTATTATTGACAACCATACATCACCTGAATTATTGACAGGTACTGTTGGTGATATTTATTATGCTAGCCAGGCAAATCCAGGTGCACTTTCAACAATAAAGTATCCTGGCGCACTTCCGCTTTTCTTGCAGATTAAAAATGCAACACCAACAAGAATTCAATCAACAGCATCAAACTATTTGCCAACGGCATCTGATGTTGTAAAGATTAATAATACAACAGTATTTGATGGTAATGTACACTTGGTACCTGCAACGGTAGAAGCATTTGCAAACCTAATCAATACTTCAAGTGAAATCCATAAAACAACTGCTTCTTTTGTAAGTTCATATGCGACAGTTTCATCTGCAGCATCTGCTTCAACAATTGCAGTTTCACTTATTGTACTTTCGCAAGACGGTGGTAATACAATTGAACCACTAACAGCAACTTTCTCGGATGGTACAAATTCAGTCGCAGTTACTTTTGATAGCAATACTGCTCCAACAACTGTTCCATTCCCAGGTGCTCCACAGTATTTAACATTGAACGCGCAACTAATCGCAACAATTCTTAATACAGAGTTCCAAGCCGCCGGCGTTAATCTTGAAGCTTCAGCAACACTTCCAGGTGATGGTCCATCTCCAACGGTATTTGGCATCCTAACAATTGAAGCTACAACTGCAACGGCATCAATTAATATCACGGGCACAGACCAAGATGCATTTGGTAATACATTTACAGGTGGTATGGGTATTGCTTCTGCAACGCCTGCAACTTCTGTAAGTTATCTTGTTCTTGAAAGACAAGATGGTGGTGATATCTTGATTACTGGTACTGGTACATACATCAACCAGAACGGTATCACATCTTCTTCAATGGGAACAGCACCAATCCTTCTTATGTTGGAAGGTGCCCAACAAGAACAAGAGACTGGCATTAATGTATCTGTAGATAAAAACCAAACAGTTATTGCAACAACAACTCACGATCACTTTGTAACAGGTCTTGATATTGATTATACGCCATTTGCTGATTCTGATGTTATTGTAAAAATCAATGGTGTCGAAATTAACATTGGTGACGGCGATAATACTGAAGATTCTTATTTCACAGATCCAACAGATGCTGGTTATAATACAGACGGTAATGCAATGGTTGCTAAGCTGATTAAAGACATTTCAGCGGGTGATGTTCTTATTTGGAATGCTTCAGCGGCTGGTTATCAATTAGATCCATCCGATGATGTAGATATCATCTATCAAGCATCATCATTTGACGTTTAAAGTTTTTTTGATTTTTTTTTAAAAAAACTGAATTATACCAATATATTATGTAAAAAGGGGTCCAATAGTGGTCCCCTTTTTGATATATAAAATACATCGGGCAATAATGTCCGGTATGTGAACAAATAAATAAAAACCAAATTTAAACATGGCACAAATTCGTTCAAAACAAATCGCAGATTTCCTAACTTCAGTAAACTGGGGTACGGTTAAAGGTGGTGACATCATTGGTGGTGCAGTTCTTTCATCAGAATTCTCTACTGAAAAAGCAGCAAGAATTGCTGGTGATGAAACTCTTTCTACTGACCTTTCAACAGAAGTTATTGATAGAGGTCTTGCGGTTTCTACAGAAGCTTATGTTAGATCAGTAGCTGACGCTACTCTATCTACTAACCTTTCTTCTGAAGCGGTTACAAGATCAACAGCTGACGCTACTCTATCTACTAACCTTTCTTCTGAAGAGGTTACAAGATCAACAGCTGACGCTACTCTAACTGCAAATCTTTCAACAGAAGCATACGTTAGATCAGTTGCTGACAAAAATCTAAACGATAGAGTTGATAGCGTTCTTGCGAACATCGATCCAGAAGCTCTAGATTCTCTAACTGAAGTTGTTTCTGCATTCCAACTTGCAGACGGCGATCTTCTAGCATCAATCTCTACAGTTCTTTACGAACACAATATAGATTGGGATTCTCTTTCTATTGCAGTTAGAGGCGAGATTTCTGACAGAATCGCAGGTGATCAAACTATCTCTGCAAACCTTTCAACTGAACTAGTTGCAAGAGCTACTGCTGACGGTGTTATCTCTGCAAACCTTTCTGCTGAAGTTGTTGCAAGAACTAATGCTGACGCTGCACTTGCTGAAGATCTATCTATTGCTATCTCTGCAGAGCACGAGCACCACGTTGATGGTGATGCTGCACTTTCTGCTGAGTTCTCTCTAGCTATCCTAGCTGAGCATTCTGAGCACCTATCTGCTGAGCAAGTTATCTCTGCTAATCTTTCTTCTGAACTAGTTGCAAGAGCTACTGCTGACGGTGTTATCTCTGCAAACCTTTCAACTGAACTAGTTGCAAGATCTAATGCTGATGCTACTCTAACTGCAAACCTTTCAACAGAAGCTTACGTTAGATCAACAGCTGACCTTAACCTAAACAATAGAATCGACAGCGTTCTTGCGAACATCGATCCAGAAGCTCTAGACTCTCTAACTGAAGTTGTTTCTGCATTCCAGTTAGCTGACGGTGATCTTCTAGCATCAATCTCTACAGTTCTTTACGAACACGATACAGATTGGTCTAACCTTTCTATTGAAGTTAGAGGTGAAATCTCTGATAGAATCACAGGTGATAATGCTATCTCTGCAAACCTTTCAACAGAAGTTGTTGATAGAACTAATGCTGATACTGCACTTTCTACTGAGTTCTCTCTAGCTATCCTAGCTGAGCACTCTCACCACCTAGCTGCTGAGCAAGTTATCTCTGCAAACCTTTCAACTGAACTAGTTGCAAGAGCTACTGCTGACGCTGCACTTTCTACAGCTGTTTCTACAGCAATGTGGAACGAGCACGTAGAGCACCTAGGCAATGAGCAAGTTATCTCTGCAAACCTTTCAACTGAACTAGTTGATAGAGCTGCTGCTGATGCTGCACTTTCTGCTGCTATCTCTGCTGAAGTTGATGCAAGAATTGCTGGTGATACATATGCTGAAGAGATCGTAACAGGTCTTGTTGCTGAAGCTGGTCCACTTCCAGTTAATACTGTTGGCGAATTCAAAATGAGCGCTGATACAGAAGTTTATGTTAACGGTCTAAGAGTGGAGTTCACTCAGAACGGTACAACAGACTTCGAACTAAACCTAGTTTACGCTCTAGAAGCTTCTGACAAGGTTATGTTTGTTGGTGTTGTTGCTTAATTAAAGCATAATACATAACATCTTAATTCTTTGGAGGGTCCCTTTGGGGGCCCTCCTTTTTTATTAATGAATATATAAACAAACACTAAATTATTTTATAAAATTATAATGAAGAAAGATTCTTATAAGGTTGGTATAACGGTTGTCTTAAAGAAAGGTGATTCTGTATTTGCTAATGGTATTAGACAAAATGGTCTAATGCTTGCCAAGCTTTTAAAATTAGCGGGTCATGAAATAACAATTTTAAATTTTGTTAAAACAGATCCAATGAAAGAGTTTCCATGGTCTGAAAAAGAATATAAAACAATTAATATTTTTGAAAAGCCATCCGAACCAAAAAATCTAGATATTCTTATTCATCTACAGACAATACCAAATGAACAGGAATCTTCAATGTGGCGTCAGCAAAATCCAGATTTGAAAATTGTTGCTTATAAATGCGGTAATAATTATGTCAACGATATGGAAGATATCTTATTTCAAACTAGAGAAACAAAAGATATTCTTTTAAAGTTTGATAGAACAGTTGATGCTGTTTGGTATGTGCCGCAACAAGAATTAAATAATAACGATTACTATTCAATTCTTTACAAGAAAGATGCTAATGCTATTCCATTTGTTTGGGATCCAATGTTCATTGATGGGCAGATTGCAAAAACACCGGACGCAATGTATAAACCAAAAGAAGGTGCAAAGCGCATTGCAATGTTTGAACCAAACTTAAATATTGTTAAGTACAGCGTTCCATGTATTCTTGCAGTAGAAGCGGCTTATAGAAAAAGACCTGATTTGATTGGTTTTATGTATGCAAGCAATACTAACCGAATTCTTGATGTGAATCTTTTCAAAGCTATGATGAATCAATTGGATATTGTCCGCGATGGTAAGTCACAATTTACAAAACGATATGGAATTGTTCCATTTTTAGCTTCAAATACAGATATCGTTATTTCACATCAATGGGGCAATCCTTTAAACTATTTATATCTTGACGTACTTTATATGGGTTATCCATTGGTACACAATGCACATATGATTGCAGACCTGGGTTATTATTATGAAGATTTTAATCTAGTTAATGCTGGTGATATGCTTATTGATATTGCTGAAAACTACGATGGTATCTATAAAGAGTATCACCAAGAAACACTTGAAAAGCTAAAAAGATATATGCCAGAAAATAAAAGACTTCAAGAAGAATATACAAATCTTCTTCATACTTTATTTGATGCTGATCTTAAAAATTCAATGTCTATGAAATTAGACTGGAAAACAAATTTATATAAATAATGAAGGTAAGTTTTATTATGCAAGTATACTTGGGTGAATATCCAGGTTCTAGATCAAATGCGATTGATAAATTTCATAGAGCTGTTAATAGTTTACAAAGCCAGACTTCGAATGATTGGGAATTAATTATTGTTTCTGATGGTTGTAAAATTACAAGACAAGAATATGAAAATCATTTTACTGAATATGAAAGAATCAAGTTTGTATACGTTGAAAAGCCAGAAGGTACTGAAATGTATTCACAAGAAAATGGTGAAAAATACTTTAGAGGTTTTCCAAGACAAATTGGTAGAGCTTTAGCAACTGGGGATTGGATTGGTTATGTAGATGCTGATGATTTTATTATTAATACCGGTGTTGAACAAATTATAAATTATTTAAACGCACTCAAAATTGCTGAAGCAAAATTAGGTAAACAAGTTAAGTTTCTTATTAATGATAAAATTATTGAACATATAAATGCAACCGCTATTGTTAAACTTCAGCGTGAAAAGCTTGGATTAGTAAATGGCGTTAAAACAATAGAGTCTGATCTTTTTACAATCGATGGTTTACCTGATGAATGGTTTGCCGCTGGTACATATGGTACTACAGTATCAATGGGAACCGCTTATATATGGCATACTCAAGATTTTCCACCGACCAAATGGAAAGATGTAAAATCAGCTACACAATCAGAAGATAATGAATTTGTTGGCGCTGTCCTTAAAGATCCAGAATTAAATAAATTTATTGGACGAATGTCTATACCTTATTATGTTCGTTGTCATTATAATAAGATTTGGGACGTATGACAATTTCTTTTGTAATGCAAGTTTATCTTGGTGATTATCCAGGGGCTAGAAGTCAACCTATAAAGAAATTTCATAGGATGATTAACTGTCTTAAAAATCAGACTAATCAAAACTGGGAACTTATCATTGTATCTGATGGTTGTAAAATTGCAGAACATGAATATGAAATGCATTATAAAAATGATCCTAAAATAAAATATGCATATGTTGCTAAACCAGAACATACAAAAATGTATATTAAAAATAGTAATGGTAAAAAGTATTTTAGAGGAGTACCAAGAGCTATTGGTGTTGAAATGGTAACTGGTGATTGGATTTCTTATATTGATTCTGATGATTTTATTTTAGACCATGCCGTACAAAGTATTATAGATAATATTAAAGTAAGAACTACACCTGATTATCCGGGTGAAGAAGTTCGTGCAATTATAAATGGCGCTATTATTAGGAATCAAAAATATAAGGAAATGTTTAGCGAACGATTACGGGATCCGTCTACATCATTTGAAGAAATTATAAATAGCAATAATGGATCTGAAGTACTTGGATTAGATGATTTGTGGCATGTTTATAAATTTAAAACCGGTATGGTGCCATTGGGTACTGCTGGTATTATTCATAGAAAAGATTGGCCAAATTGGAAATGGCAAGATACTATTGGTGATATTTCTGAAGACATGAAATTTATACAACCAATGACAATGAATCCATATGCGCCACACACCGACACAATGGCTATTCCATATTACGTGGTATGTCATTGGACAAATAAATGGGATTTTTAATCATGGATTATTTAAAAATATTAAATGTACTTAATAATACTGGTAATAAAAAACCAGTAGAAAAACCAGTCACTGCGGGTACTCAAAAAGAAATTAAAGTATCTATTGTTATATCGACAACTGGTGATTATATACCAAATATTGAAATTGAATCTATTGCAAAATGCTTTAGACCATATCATAAATTAGTATCTATATACATTCTTCATACTAATAGAAAAGGTCTTAAAGGTCAGGCGAATGAAATTATGGGCATTAGCCCTGTATTAAAAAGAATTGTTAATCCAAATCATTTTAATATTAATCTAATTGATGATATTTTACAAGATACTGCAGATTATATTATTTATTCTAAGGATGATGTGATTATAAATGCACATCCATTTATTTATGGTGCTATAAAATTAATGGAGTCCGATAGTTCAATTGCAAAAGTTGATTCTAAATCGTATCCAAGTCAATATACTGAATTATCAGATATTTCAAATAGTAATGGTATAGCGTACCATCTTTATAAAACAAATAAATTTTCAACACCTGGTGAAAAACCAGGTAGGATTATAAATATATCAAACTATAAAGGTTTTGATTTTAATCCAGGTGTTTTAAGACGTGAAGCATTATCTATTTTACCAAAAGATCATGTTTTCTTTTATGACCTAAATGCATTCATGGTACAAAATAATAAAAGAGCAGTTTGTTTAAATCAAATTGGTTTTGAAAAAAAAGATTGTTCAACAAATATGAAAACGTCTTTTATTATGCAATCATTCCTTGGAGATTATCCTGGTTCTAGAACAAATTCCGTCCCAAAATTTCATAGAGCAATTGAATCTGTATTAAATAATAAAAACAGTGAAATTATTGTTGTGTCCGATGGATGTGTTATCACGGATAATGAAATTAAAAAATATGCAGGGAATGATAGAGTTAAATATGCATATGTGAGTAAGACAAAAAATAGAATGTATGAATCAAATGATAATAAAACATTCTTTAGAGGTGTGCCAAGACAGGTTGGTATTGAATTAGCAACTGGTGACCTTATTACATATATGGATTCTGATGATTATATGATGCCAGGTGCAACTGAAATTATTACAGCAGAATTTTATAAATCAGACCTAAAGCATTTATTCAATATTGCATGGTATGACCATGAAAAAAGTATAGGATACCATGTTGAAATGAAAGGCCATCATTCTTATCCAGAAAGAAATCTTAAGTTATTCAATAATACTTTTATTGAAGCGGGTATTCAAGAAGGTAATATTCATTTTGCACCATGGTTGCATGTGCATGTACCAGATATTGATGTGAAATGGAAAGATGTATATGGTACAATAAGTGAAGATGTTGTATTTGTAAAAGCACTTATTGAAAGTCTAAATTACACATCTGGTTTTATATCAATACCTTATTATGTAAGGTGTCATCTTAAAGATTATTTTGATGTTTAACAAATATCTGGATAACCATAAGATCTACAGTATAAATTAAGAGATACCTTTACATCAAAAGGCATCTTCTGTAATTGCTCTTTTAATTCATCTGTAAGACCAGCATGTGGCCTTGCATTTTGAACGCCAATATTATCTGGCCTTTTAATGTCTAATCCACGCTCTTTTAAAAATTCAAAAAGCGCTTCGGATTGGTCTTCGATTCTATATGTAAAATGCGGTTTCATGGCTCTAATCATGGTATCCCATGCAAGTATGGAACGCACTGCAGTTTCAACAACATTTTCAGATTCTTTAAACTTACCAGCATGCATTCTAAATTCAAGAGTTTTACTTTCAGTATGTACAATTGATGGTATAGAATGTAGAGGATTTCTTACATTATAAATAATAGTATTAAATCTAAATGTTTGCTTATCTAACCCACTTGCTATAAACGGTTTGTTTTTTAATTTTGTTGCAAACTGCCAAGCAACAATTCCGTCTTCTCCCATTTTTTCATGAAGAACATTTAACCCCATGCTTTGTAAAAGTTTTGTAGTATATCCAGTACCTGTTCTAGGATGACCAACGCCTAGTATTAGTTTATCCTGGGGTAGTGATTTCAATAAAGCTTCCTCCATATGGCTAATATATGAATTTAATATATGATCTTTGGAATCATCGGATATATGGTACCAAGTCCATGCAACTGAACCCTGGATTGATTCAATTTCTTCTTCAATTTTTTTAGCATCATTTTGAATTTTATCAACATGCTCCATATAAGCATCGTCCAATTCAACCCCTAATTTAATAGCAACAACAATTATTCCAGCCCAACTATTGGTATCACTGGCTTTAATAGCCATATCATAAAGATTAAGCAGATTTGCCTTTTCAGTCAATGGTAAATCAGGATCCATTCGGTCTGGATGACAAAGCACAACAATCTTTCTAAACAACTTTTTAAAAAGAGGATCTTTATCCACTTCTTCTTTTTGTTCTTTTTCGTCCGCGGCTTCTTTTGCCATTTCTTCAACCCTTTTACTTTCAAAAAGATCTGGTCTTTTCTTGGCTGCCAGCGCACTACTGAACTCTGAACCAATATGTGATGCCATCTCACGAAGGTATTCTAAATCTTCTAAAGAAGATTCATACCTTTTGAGCATTCTTTTAAATTCAAGTTTCTTAAGATTGTCGGCACCCATAATTATTCTTTATATATCTAATTTTAGGCACCCGGCCCTTTATTTATAAAATGTACCCAATATGTACCCACACTCAAAACGTTTCGTTTGATACACATACAATAAGATTAAGGCACTCTTTATAAAAAAGACTATTTTTACTGGTATATGGTAAACAATGCCCTTATTTTTTTGTATATATAAGACAGTGAGAAAAGTCTCACACAAAAACTAAATTAAATATATTAATCAGTTATGTCTCAGATTAAAATCAAGCAGATTGAAGGTTTGCAGGATATCCTAGACGCTATTATTGTATCGATCACTTCCGGTTCCGTGAAGTCGACGTTTACTCAAGTAGCTCATGGATTTTCCGCGGGTCAAATCGTTGCGTATGATGGCGGATCTTGGGTAATAGCGGATGCCTCTACCGAGGACACACTAGGTAGAATCGTTATCGAGTCGATTGTAGACGAAAACAATTTCGTCGGCGTTCAACTTGGTAAAGTTACTGTAAGCACTTGGGACCTTACCCCAGGTGCTTTTTACGTAGTGGACGATTCGGGTACGGGTAATCCAGCGCTATTTACTACAAATGATGCTTATACATACAGCAATCCTGTCATGCAGGCAATCGACAACACAACTGCACAAGTCCTTCCATGGAGACCTTCGGTCGGAAGTGGATCGGGATTGGAGCAGGGTGTACAGGTACACGAAAGAGATTTGGTTCCAGCCCCAACGTCTGGCAATTATTCTCCAACAGGTATCTTAATCCAATTCACACCATTCTCTGATTCAGCGGTGGACGTCCTAGTAAATGGTCTAGGTCTTTCAGAAGCTGACGGTGATAGGGATGCAGCGCCAGTTTACTTCTCGGGTGACGGTGGTGCAACGGCTAGACTAATTGCAGATATCCAAGCGGGCGACGAGCTTTATTGGAATGGCGCAATTGCTGGCTTTGAACTAACAGAAGATGATCTAGTTGACATCATCTATGAAAAAGCACAAGCAGTATAAACAAAATAAAGATAATAAGCAATGGCAATACCTTTAATTAAATCAACCGGTACTTCAGGTACAGCTGGTTCATCGGGTTCATCGGGTTTTGATGGTACTTCAGGAACAACTGGAACTTCAGGTTCATCAGGTTCATCAGGTACAGCCGGAACTTCTGGTACAGCCGGAACTTCGGGATCTTCGGGTTCTTCAGGTTCATCAGGTACGGCAGGTACTTCTGGTACTGCGGGCACTTCTGGCTCATCAGGTTCTTCTGGCTCTTCTGGCTCTTCTGGTACAGCGGGTACTTCAGGTACAGCTGGTACTTCAGGTTCGTCTGGCTCATCGGGTACTGACGGTACGGACGGTTCATCAGGTTCTTCTGGAACTGACGGAACTGACGGTACTGACGGTTCGTCCGGTACAGACGGCACAGACGGTTCATCCGGCTCTTCAGGCACATCAGGTTCATCAGGTTCTTCGGGCACTGATGGTACTGATGGTTCTTCAGGTTCATCAGGTACTTCAGGTACTTCAGGTACAGACGGTACATCTGGTTCATCAGGTTCTTCTGGTTCATCAGGTACTTCAGGTACTTCAGGTACAGACGGTACATCTGGTTCATCAGGTTCTTCGGGCACTGATGGTACAAACGGTTCATCAGGTACTTCAGGTACTTCAGGTACAGACGGTACATCTGGTTCATCAGGTTCTTCTGGTTCATCAGGTACTTCTGGTACTTCAGGTACGGATGGTACTTCAGGTTCATCAGGTTCATCAGGTTCTTCGGGCACTGATGGTACAAACGGTTCATCAGGTACTTCAGGTACTTCAGGTACAGATGGCACTTCAGGTTCATCAGGTTCTTCGGGCACTGATGGTACAAATGGTTCATCAGGTACTGCAGGTACAGATGGTACTTCAGGTTCATCAGGTTCTTCGGGCACTGATGGTACAGATGGTTCATCAGGTTCATCGGGTACTTCAGGTACTTCTGGCTCATCTGGCTCATCTGGTTCTTCAGGTACAGATGGTACAAATGGTTCATCAGGTACAGCTGGTACTTCAGGTTCATCAGGTTCTTCGGGCACTGATGGTACAGATGGTTCATCAGGTTCATCAGGTTCTTCGGGTACTTCGGGTACTTCAGGTACATCTGGTTCATCGGGCACTGATGGTTCATCAGGTTCTTCAGGTACAGATGGTACTTCAGGTACAGATGGCACTTCAGGTTACTCAGGTACTTCAGGTGTAGATGGTACACATGGTTCTTCTGGTACTGATGGTACAGATGGTTCATCAGGTTCATCTGGTTCATCAGGTACTTCAGGTACTTCAGGATCATCGGGCACAGACGGTACATCAGGTACAAATGGTTCTTCAGGTACAGATGGTACTTCAGGTACAGATGGTTCATCTGGTTCATCTGGTTCATCAGGTACTAATGGTTCATCAGGTACTAATGGTTCATCAGGTTCATCTGGTTCATCAGGTACTGCAGGTACTTCAGGTACTTCTGGTTCATCTGGTTCATCAGGTACTAATGGTTCATCTGGTTCATCAGGTACAGCAGGTACTTCTGGTTCATCTGGTTCATCAGGTACTAATGGTTCATCAGGTACTGCAGGTACTTCAGGTACTTCTGGTTCATCTGGTTCATCAGGTACTAATGGTTCATCTGGTTCATCAGGTACTAATGGTTCATCTGGTTCATCAGGTACAGCAGGTACTTCAGGTACTAATGGTTCATCTGGTTCATCAGGTACTAATGGTTCATCTGGTTCATCTGGTTCATCAGGTACTTCAGGTACAGCAGGTACTTCAGGTACTTCAGGTTCAAGTGGTTCATCTGGCTCATCTGGTTCTTCAGGTACTTCAGGTACAGCAGGTACTTCAGGTACTTCGGGTTCAAATGGATCATCTGGTTCTTCAGGTACAGCAGGTACTTCAGGTACTTCAGGTTCAAATGGTTCTTCGGGTGTTAATGGCGCAGGTTTTGTTGGCGCAACACTAGAAGGTGATGAACTTATTCTAGAAAACGATCTACTAGGTCCAATTAATGTTGGTACAGTAGTTTATAATGGTACTGCGGGTACAGATGGTACTTCAGGTTCATCTGGCTCTTCAGGTACTTCAGGTTCAAACGGCTCATCTGGTTCTTCAGGTACAGCAGGTACTTCAGGTACAGCAGGTACTTCAGGTACTTCGGGTTCAAATGGTTCATCTGGTTCTTCAGGTTCAAATGGATCATCTGGTTCTTCAGGTACAGCAGGTACTTCAGGTACTTCAGGTCTTTCTGGTTCTTCAGGTTCATCTGGTTCATCAGGTTCATCTGGTTCATCAGGTTCATCTGGTACAGCGGGTACTTCAGGTTCATCAGGTACTTCTGGTTCTTCAGGTTCATCAGGTTCTTCGGGCTTTGATGGTGCTAAATCAGGTACAGAAAATCCAAATGGTGTCGTAACAGGTTCATTCATCGGTCAAATCTATTTCCAAGCTGATGGTCAGGTATGGGAATGGAATGGTTCTGGCTGGAATTCAATCGGCGATTTAAACGGAACTTCAGGTTCATCTGGTTCATCAGGTTCATCAGGTTCATCAGGTTCATCTGGTACTTCAGGTGTAAATGGTGCTAAAGGTGCAACAGGTGCTCAAGGTGCTTCAGGTACTTCAGGAAACTCAGGTACTTCAGGTTCATCAGGTTCATCAGGTACAGCGGGTACTTCAGGTTCATCAGGTTCATCAGGTTCATCTGGTACTTCAGGTGTAAATGGTGCTCAAGGTGCTGTAGGTGCTCAAGGTGCTCAAGGTGCTTCTGGTTCATCAGGTACATCAGGTACGTCAGGTTCATCAGGTTCATCTGGTTCTTCAGGTGTTAATGGTGCTCAAGGTGCTACAGGTGCTCAAGGTGCTAATGGTTCATCAGGTACATCAGGTACATCAGGTTCTTCAGGTGTAAACGGTGCTCAAGGTGCTCAAGGTGCTAATGGTTCATCAGGTACATCAGGTACTTCAGGTTCATCTGGTTCTTCAGGTGTTAATGGTGCTCAAGGTGCTACAGGTGCTCAAGGTGCTAATGGTTCATCAGGTACATCAGGTACATCGGGTGTAAATGGTGCTAAAGGTGCTACAGGTGCTCAAGGTGCTCAAGGTGCTTCTGGTTCATCAGGTACATCAGGTACTTCAGGTTCATCAGGTTCATCTGGTTCTTCAGGTGTTAATGGTGCGCAAGGTGCTTCAGGTACTTCAGGTTCATCAGGTTCATCAGGTACTTCAGGTACTTCAGGTACTTCAGGTTCATCTGGCTCATCTGGTTCTTCAGGTGTTAATGGTGCTCAAGGTGCTCAAGGTGCTGCTGGTACATCAGGTACATCAGGTACTTCAGGCGTTAATGGTGCTCAAGGTGCTCAAGGTGCTAAAGGTAATACTGGTAATACAGGTGCTCAAGGTGCTCAAGGTGCTGATGGTTCATCAGGTACATCAGGTTCATCAGGTACTTCTGGTGTGAATGGTGCTCAAGGTGCTACAGGTGCTCAAGGTGCTCAAGGTGCTGCTGGTACATCAGGCACATCAGGTACTTCAGGTGTAAATGGTGCTCAAGGTGCTCAAGGTGCTCAAGGTAACACTGGTAACCAAGGTGCTCAAGGTGCTGCAGGTACATCTGGTACATCAGGTACATCTGGTTCTTCAGGTGTTAATGGTGCTAAAGGTGCTACAGGTGCTCAAGGTGCTCAAGGTGCTCAAGGTGCTTCTGGTTCATCAGGTACATCAGGTACTTCAGGCGTAAATGGTGCTACAGGTGCTCAAGGTGCTCAAGGTGCTCAAGGTGCTTCTGGTTCATCAGGTACATCAGGTACTTCGGGTGTAAATGGTGCTCAAGGTGCTCAAGGTGCTCAAGGTGCTCAAGGTGCTAAAGGCGCTACAGGTGCTCAAGGTGCTCAAGGTGCTGCTGGTACATCAGGTACATCAGGTACTTCAGGCGTAAATGGTGCTCAAGGTGCTACAGGTGCTCAAGGTGCTCAAGGCGCTACAGGTGCTCAAGGTGCTCAAGGTGCTGCAGGTGCTCAAGGTGCTCAAGGTGCTGCAGGTACTTCAGGTGTTAATGGTGCTAAAGGTGCTACAGGTGCTCAAGGTGCTACAGGTGCTCAAGGTGCTCAAGGTGCTACAGGTCCACAAGGTCTTGGTATCACTAATGCGGAAATCCAAGGACAAAATCTTGTTCTAGATACTGATTACGCAGGTGTTGTTAACCTAGGTACAGTAGTAGGTGACGCCGGTGCTACAGGTGCTCAAGGTGCTGCAGGTACTACAGGTGCTCAAGGTGCTACAGGTGCTCAAGGTTCTAACGCAGGTATTACTTCATACACTGGTAACGTTAACGACCGCATCCTAACATCTTCAGGTACTGAAGGTATCCAAGGTGAACAATATCTAACTTTCAACTCTTCAAGAGTCCTTAACTGGAACGGTGGAGCTATTAAGTTCGATACTACATCTTATTCACAATTAACTTCGCTTCTTATCACAGCAGGAACTATGGTTCCTGACGCAAGCATGGGCGATCCAATGCCAATGATGTGGGATAATTCATCTCCAAACGGTGTTGGTTATCAGGCATCTTCTCTAAGATTTAAGTCTGACGTTGAAACTCTAGCATTTGATCATGACGCGTTCATGAACCTAGACGCTAGAGAGTTCACATGGACTGAATCTGGAAAGAGAGACGTTGGTTTCATCGCTGAAGAAGTGGTAGAGTTCGATACTAAATTGGGTGTCCGTGACGGCCAAGGTGGTTACATCTCTATGCACTACGATAAGATGACGGTATACTTATTCGGAGTAGTTAAGGAACTTTACAATAAAGTAAAGGAACTTGAAAACAGAATTGATTCTCTGTAATATTACTTAAGGGGCCAGTTTCGGCTGGCCCCTTTATAAAACAAAAAGCTAATATAAAATGGCAATTTCAAACGAAAATAGAATTTCGCTGAAAGCTCTTAGTGATTTTAAAGCAAACTTTAAGTTTGCCGATGTATCAGATTTGTCGGAGATCAAGAACAAGTTCGCTCCAACAACTCAACAATCAACAAGACTTCAAGCTTCAAATGACGAGTCATATGTCAAGCTATTTAAGTTAGGTCCAATCATCCAAGATTTGATCGAAGCTCAAAAAGCTACAGAAGACGAACTACTTCACCTTCGCCAATTCGTTGCAGAACAACTAGGTGAATCGGGCAATACAACAGAGCTTCCACCTCTTGTATACGCTATTAACGACCTAGGTGAAAAAGTAGTAGTTTTTGATGCTAACGGTAGTTTACCATCTACGGTAAGAACTATTCAACCAAGTGGTGGTGAATTAATAATTTCTGGTGACATTAATGTTACTGGTACAATTAAAAGTAATTTAGTTTTTCCTGATAATTCTGGTGGTATTGTATTCGACGGTGATGCTTCAAATACTTTTATTAAAGCAGATTCTCAACCAACTGAATCTCTACAAATTTCAGCACATAAAGATGTATATGTACAATCTAAAGTTGGAGGTGTTTATCTACAACCTTTAGGTACTGGTACCGGTGTTTATGTCGGTGAGACAAAAATCATGGATACATCTGGTAATTGGGTTGGTCCTTCTTCGGGTCTAGTAGGTGCTGCAGGTGCTAATGGTGCTCAAGGTGCTCAAGGTGCTCAAGGTGCTAAGGGTAATACTGGTAATACGGGTGCTCAAGGTGCTTCTGGTTCTTCAGGTACATCAGGTACTTCAGGTTCATCTGGTTCTTCAGGTGTAAATGGTGCTAAAGGTGCTACAGGTGCTACAGGTGCTCAAGGTGCTCAAGGTGCAGGTGGTGCTACAGGTGCTCAAGGTGCTGCAGGTACATCAGGTACTTCAGGTTCATCTGGTTCTTCAGGTGTAAATGGTGCTAAAGGTGCTACAGGTGCTACAGGTGCTCAAGGTGCTCAAGGTGCTGCAGGTTCATCAGGTACTTCAGGTACTTCAGGTTCATCTGGTTCATCAGGTGTAAACGGTGGTACTGGTGCTAAAGGTGCTACTGGTGCTCAAGGTGCTCAAGGTGCTCAAGGTGCTCAAGGTTACCAGGGTCCAACAGGTAATACTGGTGCTTCAGGTACTTCAGGTTCATCAGGTACTTCTGGTACTTCAGGTTCATCAGGTACTTCTGGTACTTCAGGTTCATCTGGTTCATCTGGTTCTTCAGGTGTAAACGGTGCTCAAGGCGCTGCAGGTGTAGATGGTATTTCTGGCACGTCTGGTGTAAATGGTTCATCAGGTTCATCAGGTTCATCAGGTTCTTCAGGTTCATCAGGTACTTCAGGTACTTCAGGTTCATCAGGTGTAAACGGTGCTAAAGGTAATACAGGTGCTCAAGGTGCTCAAGGTGCTCAAGGTGCTCAAGGTTACCAGGGTCCAACAGGTAATACTGGTGCTTCAGGTACTTCAGGTTCATCAGGTACTTCTGGTACTTCAGGTTC
>Ga0208024_1000180_pt1 | contig 16489 bp, 12 predicted proteins | sample Colrivmet1546B02_FD_187639 | JGI IMG/M metagenome (GOLD analysis project Ga0208024, IMG submission 187639) | Estuarine microbial communities from the Columbia River estuary - metaG 1546B-02 (SPAdes) (version 2) | ecosystem: Environmental > Aquatic > Marine > Intertidal zone > Estuary | place...
CTCTTAACTTGATTAAAAGGGAGATGTGGAAAAAAACTGAATATCTTCAGTAATATCTTCAGTTATGCTTGCTGAAAAAACAAACTGCTATCCTTGGATTCTAATAAGGAGGAGCCGGTTAAGAAGATATCTACTTTACGGGCACACTCGCGTCCTTCACTGATAGCCCAAACAACTAATGATTGTCCTCGACGCATATCACCAGCGGTAAATACCTTGGCTATATTGGTTTGATACTGTTGTTCTGTTGCTTTTACATTTCCTCTTTCGTCTAATTGAACGCCTAATTCATCAATGATGCCGCTTGGGTCTGCATGTAAAAAGCCCATGGCAAGTAATGCAAGTTCACATGGAATTTCTCTTTCACTTCCTAATTTCTCAATAAATTTTGAAGGACTTCCGTCTGCACTTGAACTCCACTCTAGATCTACAATTTGTAATGCTTTTAAATTTCCTTTATCATCACCAATGAAAGCTTTGGTGGCTACTCCCCAAATTCTTTCTGCCCCTTCTTCATGCGAAGTAGTTGTTTTTAATAACATAGGGTAGGTAGGCCAAGGCATATAATCTGCTCTTGCGTCAGGAGGCTTAGGTAATAATTCAAATTGAGTCACCGATTTTGCATTATGTCTATTAGAAGTTCCTACACAATCACTTCCTGTATCACCACCACCAATAACAATTACATTTTTTGAACTTGCCATTAAATCTTCTTCCTCAATTTCAATAGTGCTCACTCTTTTATTTTGCTGCTTTAAAAAATCCATGGCATAATGCACGCCTTTTAAATTTCTTCCTGGAATGGTTAAATCTCTTGGAATGGTCGAACCTCCTGCTAATACAACTGCGTGATAGTCGCGCATAATATCATTCACTCTTATATTCACACCCACATTGGCATTGCAAATAAAACGAACGCCTTCTTCTTCTAATAAACTAATACGTCTTTCTACTATATTTTTTTCCAATTTAAAATCGGGAATGCCAAAGCGTAATAAACCCCCTGGTTTTGGATCACGCTCATACACTGTTACTTCATGACCTGCATAGTTTAATTGTGCAGCAGTAGCAAGTCCTGCAGGGCCAGAACCAATAACAGCCACTTTTTTACCAGAACGAATATTAGGTTTACGCGCTGTTACAAAACCTTTTTCAAAAGCTATTTCAATAATATGTTTTTCAATTTCTTCAATGGTTACTGCTGGCTGATTAATACCTAATACGCAGGCAGTCTCGCAAGGGGCCGGGCAAATTCTTCCAGTGAACTCGGGAAAATTATTGGTAGATATTAAAATCTCATAAGCATCTTTCCATTCTTTACGGTAGACTGCATCATTGAATTCAGGAATAATATTACCTAAAGGACATCCATTGTGACAGAAGGGTACGCCGCAATTCATACAACGCGCCGACTGTTCATTTAACTTTTGCTCAGGTAGTAAGTTAATAAACTCGTTGTAATTCTTTTTGCGCTCCGTTACTGCAATTTTAGTAGGGAGTTCTCTCGTAAATTCTTTAAATCCTGTTGGCTTACCCATATTCTTTATTTACTAGCTACTAATTTTGATTTTTGTTTTTGCAATGCCTTTTTGTAATCAGAAGGGAACACTTTTACAAACTGTTTTAATTGATTGTCAAAGTCGGCTAAAATAAATTTAGCTACGGCACTTCCTGTTTTATCAAAATGGGATTGAATTAATTTTTTAAGCAAAACTTCATCTTCTTTGTCAGGGGCTTCTAATTCTACCATTTCTTTATTGCACAAAACCTCAAAATTATTTTCTACATCATAAACAAATGCAATACCACCGCTCATGCCCGCTGCAAAGTTTCTTCCTGTCTTGCCTAATATAACAGCTATACCTCCAGTCATGTATTCACAACCATGATCTCCTATTCCTTCTACCACCACGGTGGCGCCAGAATTACGCACAGCAAATCTTTCACCTGCCTTTCCTCTTATATAAGCAACACCACTAGTGGCGCCGTATAAGGCCACATTACCAATTATGATATTTTCTTCTGGAATAAAACTTGCTTTTTTATCGGGGTATACAATTAACTGCGCACCACTTAATCCTTTTCCAAAATAATCATTGGCATCCCCTTCTAATTCTAAGGTCACACCCTTGGTATTGAAGGCACCAAAACTTTGTCCTGCCGTTCCTTTAAAATTAAAATGAATGGTATCTTCTGGTAAACCTTCAGCTTTGTATACTTTTGTTATTTCATTGGATAGAATAGTGCCTGTGGTGCGATCGGTATTTTTAATAGGAAAACTTGCTTTTACTTTTTCTTTCTTTTCAATAGCAGGTTTTGCAGCTGTTAATAATTGCCAATCCAACACTTCAGACATTAAATGATCCTGTGCTTCTGTTTGGTATAAACCTACACCGACTTCAGCAGGCTCTTTATATAATACATCGCTTAAATCTAAATTCTTATACTTCCAATGATTTATATTTTCACGCATCGTTAAGGCGTCTACTTGACCTACCATTTCATTAACAGTACGGTAGCCTAATTCAGCCATAATTTCGCGCAGCTCTTGGGTAATAAATTCAAAGAAGCGCACCACATGATCGGGGTCGCCTTTAAAACGTTTACGTAATTCAGGGTCTTGCGTTGCCACACCCACTGGGCAAGTATTCATATGACATTTACGCATCATAATACATCCTTCTACTATTAAAGCAGCAGTAGCAACGCCCCATTCTTCTGCACCTAATAAAGTTGCAATGGCAATATCGCGTCCTGTTTTCATTTGGCCATCGGCTTGCACTACTACACGACTACGCAATTTATTTTTTACCAAGGTTTGATGTGTTTCGGCTAATCCTAATTCCCAAGGTAAACCTGCGTGCTTAATAGAACTTAATGGGGAAGCACCTGTACCTCCATCAAATCCTGCAATTAAAACTACATCTGCTTTTGCTTTAGTCACACCTGCGGCAATGGTACCTACACCTGCTTTAGAAACTAATTTTACATTAATTCTTGCAGCGCGGTTGGCGTTTTTTAAATCAAATATGAGTTGAGATAAATCTTCGATAGAATAAATATCATGATGTGGTGGAGGAGAAATTAATCCCACACCTGGTGTGGCATGTCTCGTTTTACCAATCCAGTCATCTACTTTATCACCAGGGAGTTGTCCGCCTTCACCTGGTTTTGCACCCTGTGCCATTTTTATTTGTAATTCATCTGCTTCCGATAAATAATAACTTGTGACACCAAATCTTGCACTAGCTACTTGTTTAATGGAGCTTCGCATAGAATCCCCATTCGGTAATTTTTGATAACGAATTTCATCTTCACCACCTTCACCTGTATTCGATTTTCCGCCCAAACGGTTCATGGCAATAGCAAGGGTAGTATGCGCTTCCCAAGAAATAGATCCAAAAGACATAGCCCCTGTTGCAAAACGTTTGTAGATAGCAGAAGCTGGTTCTACTTCGTCAATTGAAATAGAGGGGCGTGTGGGTTTGAAATCAAATAAGCCTCTTAGGGTGCAAGCTTTCTGCGTTTGATCATTGACTAGCTTTGAATATTTTTTAAAGCTAGGGTAATCATTCATTTTAGTAGAGTGCTGTAATAAATGAATAGTTTGTGGATTGAATAAATGAAATTCACCACGACGCTTCCATTGATAAACCCCGCCTTCAGTAAGCCTGTCCACTGGAGAAGATTTTTTAGCAAAGGCTAATTCATGCTTGGCTAAAATTTCTTTTGCTATTTCATCTAAGCCCATTCCATCTATACGAGAAGTAGCGCCTGTAAAATGACGATTCACTACTTCTTTATTAATACCAATAATTTCAAATATTTGTGCCCCTTGATAAGATTGTAAAGTAGAGATACCCATTTTAGAGAATACTTTATACAATCCTTCATTCACCGCTTTAATATAATTCTTCTTTAATTTTTCTGAGTCGTAATCCGATTTAATTTTATCGTGCAATTTCATATCACGAATAGTAGAGAGTGCCATATAAGGGTTAATAGCCGTGGCTCCAAAGCCAATCAAACAAGCATAATGATGTACTTCCCAAACATCTCCTCCTTCCACGATAATACCTACTTTACCTCTTAATCCTTTTCTAATTAAGTGATGATGTACACTCGCGCAAGCGAGTAGTGTTGGAATGGCAGCGTGTTCAGAATCGATAGAGCGGTCTGTTAAAACAATAACTTCAAATCCATCTTCTACGGCGTCTACTGCATAACGGCATAAACGATCTAATCCTTTTTTCAAAGAACCTTCTTTGCCATCTGCTCTAAAATAACATTGTAATGTTTTAGCTTGGAACACTCCTGTATCAATACTTCTAATTTTCTCTAATTCGTGGTTGTTTAAGATTGGATGTTTTAATGCAACACAGTGACTAGCCATGGGGTCCTCTGTTAATAAATTTCCTTGGCTTCCCACAAAAGTGGCAAGTGACATGACCATTCTTTCACGAATAGGGTCAATGGGCGGATTGGTTACTTGTGCAAATAATTGCTTGAAGTAACTAGTAATATGTTGAGGTTGGTCGCTGAGTACTGCTAAAGGGGTATCGGTACCCATTGAACCAATAGGTTCTTTGCCATCGGTGGCCATGGGTGTAATAATATTCTCTAAATCTTCTTTCGTATAACCAAATGCTTTTTGGTATTTAAAAATTTGATCGTGTTCTAAATGGGTGAATTGAATTCTTGGTTCAGGTAATTCTTCTAAACGAATTTTATATTTATTCAACCAATCTGCGTAAGGTTGTTGCGCGCAAATATTTTGTTTTAAATCGGTATCGCTAATAATTTTACCTGCTTCCATATCTACTACAAACATTTTACCAGGCTGTAAACGACCTTTTTCAATAATAGTAGAAGGGTCAATAGGTAAAACTCCTGTTTCTGATGCCATGATTACGCGGTCGTCATTGGTGACGCAGTAGCGTGAAGGTCTTAAACCATTTCTATCTAAAGTGGCACCAATTATTTTGCCATTAGTAAAGGAGATAGAAGCAGGACCATCCCAAGGTTCCATAAAGGCTGCATGAAATTCGTAGAAAGCTTTTTTCACAGGATCCATTAATTCATTACCATCCCAAGCTTCTGGAATAAGCATCATCATGACATGGGGTAAAGAGCGGCCTGATAAAGTTAGAAGCTCAATCATATTGTCTAAACAAGCAGAGTCTGATTGACCAGCAGTGACCACTGGTAAAATCATTTCTAATTCTTCCTTAGAAAAATAGGGGGAGAAAAAACTTGACTCATTGGATCTTAACCAATTTAAGTTTCCTTGTAAGGTGTTAATTTCTCCGTTATGTGCGATGTATCTGAAGGGTTGTGCTAATTTCCAAGAAGGAAAAGTATTGGTTGCAAAACGTGAGTGTACTAATCCAAAAGCAGAGACTACACGCTTGTCGCTTAAATCGGGAAAGTATTCTCTTACTTGATGACTTGTTAATTGGCCCTTATATACAATGACTCTTTGTGATAAAGAGGCCATATAAAAACCAATGGCTTCTTTTTTGATAGAATTATTAATAGTATGAGAAGCGTAATTTTTTAAAACAAAAAGTTTTCTTTCAAAATCTTCTGGATCGCTGATATGATCGGGCTTTTTTAAAAACACTTGTTCCATGGTAGGCTCTACCGATAAAGCAGAAGGTCCAATGTTAACTCTATTAACGGGTACTTTTCTATAACCAATAATTTCAATGCCTAATTTTTCTGCAGCCCTTGCAAAAATTTCTTTACACTCAGTAACTATTGATTTATCTGAAGGGAAAAATATAAATCCAACGCCATATTCATTTAAGTCGGGTAGGTGAATGCCTTGTTGTAATAATTCATCAAAGAAAAATTCATGTGGAATTTGAATCATGATTCCTGCACCATCTCCTGTATTAATTTCACAACCGCAGGCACCACGGTGTTCCATGTTTTCTAAAATAGTTAGACCATCAATTACATGCTGATGTGATTTTACACCTTTGATATTAGCAACAAATCCAATACCACAAGCGTCGTGTTCATAAGCAGGATCGTACAATCCTAATTGTTCTTTTTTCGTCATTTACAACCAGTTATTTATAGGGAAGCCCTGTTAGGTTAGCGGTTCGTTGAAAATTACGAAAAAACAAGGATTTTTTATGGCAGAATCATAATAAATTTATCAACCATTTAATACTGTTTAAAGAATTAAACTAATTTATTGAAATTTATAAAATAACGAACGTTAGCAATTATTTTATAAATGAATGAAAAAGTGAAATCAAAAACCAAATCAATTGATAAAATCGAATATAGATTAAATATGATCGACTCTTAATGGAGCTGCATCTGCTGGGGATTCTATCTTGGTTCCCTTGGGGAAGATGCCAAATAATGAACTACCCGAACCACTCATGCTTGCATAGATAGCACCTTGACTGTATAAATTATTTTTGATCTTTTCTAATAGAGGGTTTGCCTTAAATACCGGGGCTTCAAAATCATTGATTAATTCAGATTTCCAAGTATTCATGGGTTGCTTAATAATAGTAGCAATAGATTTTTCTTTTACACAAGGGCTTAATTGTTGAAATGCCCAGGCAGTAGCAATATGAATACCTGGGTGAACTAATGCAATGGTATAATTGCTTAAGTCAATTGAAGTGGGCTCTAGTATTTCTCCTCTTCCAGTGGCATGGCAGGCTTCATTATAAATAAAAAAAGGACAATCACTTCCAAGTCGAGCAGCGTACTCAATTAATTGTTTTTGAGTTAATTTCAAATCAAATAATTGATTCAATAATATAAGTACAGTCGTTCCATCACCAGAGCCGCCTCCTAAACCCGCACCCATGGGAATATTTTTATGTAAATGTATTTTTACATCACCCATTTCAGGAAAATCGGCTTTCAATAAATGGTAGGCTTTAACGCATAAATTATTTGAAACGTCACCTGGAATAGAAATACCTGTATGAGAAAATGCAAATAATTTTGCTGGAACGACTTCTACAATATCCTGCAAGCCCACTGGATAAAAAACAGTTTCTAGTGCATGAAAACCATCTGCTCTTTTTTCTAAGATAGATAAGCCTAAATTAATTTTGCAAGGAGAAAATTGAATCATTAGCTATGATTTCTTTTGCGCAGTTTTCTTATTGATTTCATCACGAATATCAATAGCGCGGATATAGTCTTCTTGTTCTAAAACTTCTTGTAATAATTTATTTAATTCAACTAAGGACATGCTTGTTAAATCATTGGCCACTGGTTCAGCAGTAATAGTAGCGGGTGGGCTATTTTTCTCTGCATTTTCATTTTCCAGCCCTGCTTGTTCTAGTATATTAGAGTATACATAAATAGGGCAACCGAAACGAACGGCTAGGGCGAGTGCATCACTGGTTCTGCTATCAATTTCAATAGTATCATTGGCAGTAAAGCAAACTAATTTAGAATAAAAAATACCTTCTTGTAAATCACATATATATACTTCCTGCAATTGAATATCAAAAGCAGTCATAAAATTTTTCATTAAGTCGTGCGTGAGTGGGCGAGAAGGGTGCATATTCTCAAGTGCCACAGCAATGGCCTGGGCTTCAAAGCCTCCAATGACAATGGGTAATCGGCGCAGCCCGTTCACCTCTCCTAAAATAACTGCATAGGAGTTAGATTGGGTGATGCTATGTGATAAAGCCACTATTTCAAGTTCAATTTTCTGCATAGGTTTACTTTGCTCCCCCAAAGTTAAATAATTATGCTATGCGGTTGACTTCATTTTTAAAATAGCTGAAGTGAGGGCTGGTACCACTTCAAAGGCGTCTCCAACAACTCCATAATCGGCCGCTTTAAAGAAAGGGGCTTCTGGGTCTTTATTAATAACTACAATGGTCTTACTTCTATTTACGCCTGCCAAATGTTGAATAGCGCCTGAAATACCAATGGCTATATATAAGTTAGGGGCAATTTGAATACCCGTTTGACCCACATGTTCGTGGTGGGGTCTCCAATCTGTATCAGATACAGGGCGGCTACAAGCAGTAGCAGCTCCCAGAGATTTAGCTAGGTCTAATAAAATACCCCAATTTTCTGGCCCTTTTAAACCACGGCCTCCACTCACCACTAAACTAGCTTCTGTTAATGGGATCTCACCTTCCACTTTTTCAAGTTTAGTTATTTTAATAGAAGCGGCAGGTATTGGAATATTTATTTCTTCTACAGTGGCTGTAGAATCATATGCCACTACACCAAAACTATTTTGATTAATGGCAATGACTTTAATAGGCGTTTCAATTTGAATAGAGGCAAAGGCTTTACCAGAGAAAACTGTTTTAGTAACTACAAAACCATTTTCAGTATTAGGTAAACTGGAGGCGCCGGTTACTAGTCCCGCTTCCAATTTTACAGATACTGCAGGCGCAATGGCCTTACCATTTATATTATTCGCAAAAACCACTACAGTAGCGTTCACATTTTTAGCAGCATGGGAAATTAAAGTAGAATGTAATTTTACATCTAAACTATTCAAAGTTTCATTTTTAAGATGATACACTTTTTGCGCACCACTTTTTCCAAGATCTGCTAAATTATCTTGTACCGTGCCTAAAACTAATGCAGCAACATCACAGCCTAATTGTTTTGCAAGGGCTGCGCCATAAGACATGGCTTCTAAGGAAGACTTTTTAATTTGTTGATCGGCTTGATCTATATATACTAGTACCATAAAATATTTTTTAATGCTTTAAATAACTTTTGCTTCTTCTTTTAAGAGTCTTACTAATTCATCCATATTCGCAGGGTCTACTAATTTCACGCCCGACTTTGCTACTGGAATATCAAATTTTTTGATACTTGTAGTGGCGCTAGCTTCAATAGGCTCCAGCACTTTCAATGGTTTACTGCGGGCTGCCATAATACCTCTCATATTTGGAATTCTTTGTTCGGCCATTCCTTTTTGACAACTTATCACAACAGGTAAATGTACTTCGCAGGTTTCTTCTCCGCCTTCAATTTCTCTTCTCACAGTTGCTGTATTTCCATTTAAATCCAATTGGTTGGCTAGGGATACAAGAGGCAAATCTAAAATTGCCGATAACATCGATCCAATGGAAGCGCTATTATAATCAATGGTTTCTTTACCGGTAAAAATAATATCATAACTACCTTCTTTCGCAATAGTAGCAATTTGTTTGGCTACATAAAAAGAATCGTTGCTATTACTATTTATTCTAATGGCTTCATCTCCGCCTAATGCCAATGCTTTTCTGATAATAGGTTCTGCATCTGCAGTGCCTACCGTTACTAAATGAATAATAGCGCTTGGGTCTTTCTCTTTTAATTCAATGGCTTTTACTAAGGCATACCATTCGTCAAAAGGATTGATAATCCACTGCACTCCATTTTCATCGAACTTTGTATTACCTTCGGTGAAGGCAATTTTAGCAGTCGTGTCTGGTGTTTTACTAATACAAACTAATATTTTCATGATCGCTAATTTTGATAAATTGTTAGTTGTTTATGCAACTAATGCAAATATAAGCCAAGATGCAACGAATCGAAAGAATTATTGAGTTTTTAAATCAACAGCCTAAGGATAACTTTTTAAGACATGCCTTGGCCATGGAATATATTAAATTAGGGGAGGACTCCAAGGCCCATGATTTACTGCTAGCCGTACTTACAGATTCCCCCGATTATATTGGATCCTACTATCATTTTGCTAAATGCCTAGAGCGAATGGGCCAGCAAGAAAAGGCGATTGAGTGGTATGAAAAAGGAATGGCGGCGGCTAAATTAGCCAAGGACAATCATGCGTATAATGAGTTGCAGGGCGCCTATGAAGACTTAATATATTAAAATATTATATTATAATTGTCTACTATAATAATTATCCTTTTCGATAATTGCTTTTACTACAATAATGCCTTCTTAGCATCATTCTATTATAATCCTATAATAATCTTTGGGAAATCTTATCATCAATGAGTTGAAAAAAGTCTTCGGGCTTAAATGTTCTCCAAGATGGTATTTCCATTAGTTCAATGTAGCGGTTTAATTTTCTCAATAAAAAATCGTGTTGGGAAACTTGGTGAAAATTAATTAAAACGGCCCAGCCATTCTCGTCTGCTACTTCATCGTATAATTCTTCATAATAATCTTTGTCGCCACTATGAAAATTAAAAACGCTTTCGGCAATCATAATAAATTTATAAATACCTTCTTCCATCAATTTATCTAAGACTTCTCTTTTTAATTCCATAATATCGTTCTCAATGGCATCGTTCCACTCGCCAATCATTTCAATGATGGCAAATTTTGCATCATAGTCTGCAAAAAGAATTTTCAGGTATAAAGTTTTGCTGCCGAACTCATCCCACTGCGGATGTATATAATAATTATACACGGCTTGAGAAAATTCAAACTCACTGTAAGTACGCCCAAAAAAAATAGATCTTGGATCTTCTTCTGCCATGTATAAATGGCGCCAATGATAATGAGGTTCTATATCATGCATACAATTAGCCAGCTAAAATTAAAAAGCTATTTATTTTTTTGATGATAGGTGATAAGCCCTTGCATCGGAGATTTAATAATACTACCTAATTCAATTTCGTAGCTTAAGGCTAGTTGCTTAATAATATCCTTAAAGCCAAAGGCCACACTGCCTACAAAATGAATAGGGTATAACCAGGCTTCATTCATTTTATTAATATGGGCGTAGAAAAAATCGTTCAAGCCGTCTTCAATAATATTTTCAATCATGTAATGTCCTCTGTTCTCTACTAAGAATTCGGTGAACTTGGCAAGGTATCTGTTAGGGGTCGCTTCTTTGTATACATTGTTTAATATCTCATCCTTAGAAGTAGCAAATTTCTTTTCAAACCTGGACATCAAATCTTCGTCATAGGTTTTATACAAATAATATTGAATTACTTTTTTTCCTAAATAAGCGCCACTGCCTTCATCTCCTAATACATAACCAAGGCCAGGACTATTTTTCGTAATTTTTTTACCATTATAAAAACCTGTATTGGAACCAGTGCCTAAAATGCAGGCAACCCCTTTTTTATTTTGACAAGTAGCCCTTGCAGCAGCTACTAAATCGGTTTGTATATCAAATGAAGCTTTAGTAAAAACAGCTTTCAATGCTTTTTTTAATTGTGTAACATTTTGAGGATTGCTTAAGCCCGTACCATAAAAATAAACTGCATTAACGCTGTCTAATTTAATTTTATTTTTAAAAGTTTTTTCTACTAGTGCTTGAATTTGAGCAGTGCTTAGAAAATAGGGGCTAATGCCCACAGTAGCAAAGGTTGTTTTCTTATTCGAACTCACCATCGTCCACTGGCATTTGGTAGCGCCGCTATCTGCAATAATATAATTCTTAGCCATAGGTAATAATCTTGTGTGTGAAAATAGCCTTTTTAGTGTAATTTTAGCCCGAATAAAACTAGCATGCAAGAAAATAATAAATCAAATTGGTCCACCCCGCTTTTTTATGCCTTTTTGGTAATAATGGGTGTGGTAATAGGGGTGTTTTTTAAAGGAAGTTTACCCTTAAATATTTTTAGTTCAACAACGAAAGATCCTATGCAAGAAATCTTGCAGTTAATTCAATCTAAGTATGTCGACAAATTAGATACGGATAGTGCTAGTAATCGTTTGGCTAATTATTATTTAGCGCAGTTAGACCCGCACTCTGTGTATATACCTCCTTCAGATTTAGTTGAAGTGAATGAACAATTGCAACCCAATTTTAAAGGTATTGGTATTGAATTTATGCAGTTCAGAGATAGCATCTTTGTTTCTTATGTTATAAAAGAGGGGCCTGCTGCTAAAGCTGGAATGCAAATTGGAGATATTTTGTTAAAAGCAGATGATAGCATTCAATTATCGGGCAAAAAATGGGAATCAGATGATATTAGAAAAAAAATCAAAGGTCCTTCTAATACCAAGGTTAAATTATTAATAGCTAGAGAGGGAAAACAAATTTCCATAACCATTCCAAGAGATAATGTACCTGTTTCTTCAGTAGATGCATTTTATTTAATCAACCCCACAATGGGCTATATTAGAATTGACAAATTTGCAGATAGAACCTATGAGTCCTTCATGCAGGCCTTAGATACTTTGGTGCAAAAAGGCATTAAATCTTTGGTGATTGATTTAAGAGGTAATGGAGGTGGACTACTTTCAGAAGCAGTGGCCATTGCGGATGAATTATTGAGTGGTAATAAATTAATTGTATATACAGAAGGAGCCAATTCTCCTAGGGTAGATTATTTTAGTAAAAGAGAAGGCCTTTTTGAAGAAGGCCCCTTAACAATTTTAATGGATGAAACTTCTGCATCGGCCAGCGAAGTATTGGCAGGTGCTTTACAAGATTGGGACCGTGCCACTATTGTGGGTCAGCGTTCTTATGGAAAAGGTCTTGTGCAACAACAATATAATTTATCCAATGGTGGGGCGCTTCGTTTAACCACTGCAAAATATTTTACGCCACTAGGCAGAAATATTCAACGCCCTTATGAAAAAGGAAAGCAGGCTTATGAGGATGATTTTATATCAAGAATGCATGAGGATGCGATGGGTATGCAAGATTCAAGTTATAAAGGAGAAAAGTACAAGACCCCTAAAGGGCATATAGTATATGGTGGGGGAGGAATTTATCCGGATAAATGGGTAAGTGAAAAAAATGTATTCATAGATACAAGCTTTACTATATTATGGAAACAAAGTTTATTGAATGATTTTGTGTTTCAGTGGTACTTGAAAAATAAAGCTGCTATGAATGCTACAGCAACTCCATCTGATTTTTTAAAGCAATATCAAAATTATGATTATTGGACTGCGCTGAACGGTTTTGCCAATAACGAAGAAAAGCAAAGCTTAAAAGCCATTGAAAAAAACAAGGCCCTTATTCAAAGACAAATATTAGCCTTGGTAGCCCGTATTAAGTGGTATAAGCAAGGTTATTATGAAGTGCAGAATAGCTTGGATCCGCTATTTGCTACCATGCTTCCTTAATAGTATTATTTTTTTTAATTTGTGTAATTTCTGTTCTAGAAATTAGGGATACAGCCTTTTTATATTCGCTTATTCACATTATAATTATAAATATGTATTTATAATTATAAAATTATATCAAAAAATATATAATTTAGCATATTATACAATATATATAATTAAATATAATATATTAAATAAACCCCCCTAAAATCATGACATCAAAGATCCTCTTACCCGTTTTTCTACTTCTTAGCCATATTTCTAAGGCTCAAACAGATACTAGTGCCAAGGCAGCGGAGGCAAGCAGTAGTTATACTATTTATTTTGATGGGTATTTTAAGAGTGATTTTTCAAAACAGTCTACCAACAATAAAACAAGCTTCACTAATTCTAATCAATCATTACAATTAGGTATGGCTTCTATTAAGCTAGATCATAACAAAGGAAATTTTGCAGGTACGCTCGATTTAGGTTTAGGTAAAAGAGCTCAAGAATTTTCTTATAATGATAATGGAGTAGCGCAAGCTATTAAACAAGCCTATATAAGTTATGCTCCAATGAATGGACTAAAAATTACAGTTGGTAAATGGGCGACACATATTGGCTATGAATTATTAGATGCATATTCAAATAGAAACTATAGTATGAGTTATGCATTTTCTTATGGCCCCTTTTTTCATACAGGTATTAGAGCAGATATTGCTTTAGGTGGTAAATCGGCCATGATGATAGGATTTGTGCAACCTACCGACTTTGTGAGTTCATCTTCACCCGATAAAATGCTTATTGCTCAGTTCAGTACTAGCTCCAAGGACGATCAATTAAAAGCTTTTTTGAATTATCAAGGGGGGAAAGACAAGTCACAAGTTGATTTAGTATTGAATGGAGTACTTAGTAGCCAACTGGGTATTAATTATGATGGCACTATTGCTAATATTAGTGGAAGCAATTGGACAAGCAATGCAGTATATGTAAACTATGACCCTTCTTCTAAATTTGGTTTCACTTTAAGATCAGAATATTTTAATGATACTAAAAACGCTGTGGGCGTGGGTACTTCTATTTTTCAAAATACCTTATCTGCGAATATTCATTTCTCTAAGCTAACTCTTATTCCAGAAATAAGATTTGATAACGCGAAAGACAAAATTTTCTTTAATAGCAACAATAATTTAAATCAGTATGCAAGCAATTTCTTAATAGCTGCTGTGTATAAATTTTAATAGTTCAGGTTTATTGGTTTTAAGCAAGCAATCGTTAATCGGGCCCCATTTCTATGGGGCCCTCTTTTTTGATATCCAGTTCAGTGCTTATTTAAATAAAAGCGGGGGTTATTAATGTGAAAAGCATTAAATTCATTAATGAAATAAGCGTTTCGTCCATACTTAAATTAAAAATTATGAAAATAAAGTCTTTGTTTTTTCTAAGCCTAGTTAGTTTGTTTTGTATAACAATTAACTTGGAGGCACAAACAGGTAAAACTGGTGCAGTGAGAGTAGTGGTGGCAGGAATAACGCATGGCCATGTATCTTGGATTTTAAATAAAGCCAAAACCGATGTCATTGAAATTGTAGGTATTTACGAACCCAATAAAGCCATAGCTGAAAAAAATGCACTAAAATTTAATTTAAGTAAAGATTTATTTTATAGCAACTTAGAAACAGCCCTTGATAAAACAAAACCAGAAGCGGTTGTCGCATTCGGTTCTATTCATGAACATTTAATGGTAGCCCAAGCAGCTGCGCCAAGAGGCATACATATTATGGTGGAAAAACCACTTGCTTCTAATTTAAAAGAAGCCTTGGCTATGGAAGCAATAGCGAAAAAGAATAATGTAATGCTACTTACCAATTACGAGACTTCATGGTATCCTTCTACTTTTGAAACCTTCAGACTTATCAAAGAAGAAAGCTATGTGGGACAAATAAGAAAAGTTGTTTTTCATCATGGACATCAAGGCCCTAAAGAAATTGGGGTGAGTCCAGAGTTTTTTAATTGGTTAACTGATCCTATTGAAAATGGGGGAGGTTCTATTGTAGACTTCGGATGTTATGGTGCTAATTTAATGACTTATTTAATGCAGGGGGAAATGCCTATTTCAGTTACAGCAGTGATGAATCAGTTCAAGCCATCTATTTATCCTAAGGTAGATGATAATGCTACTATAATAGTGAACTATGCTAAAACACAGGCCATCATTCAGCCTTCATGGGCATGGACTTTTGCAAGAAAGGATATGGAAGTCTATGGCGACTCTGCTTATATTATTGCTGTGAATGCCAAAAAGATGAGATTAAGAAATAAAGAAGCCGCGCCTGAAACAGAAAAAACAGTTACTGAAAAAGATATACATGTATTCACCGACCCCTTCTCTTATTTACATGCGGTACTTAGAGGGAAGGAGAAAATAGAACCTTATGGTTTATATTCTACAGAGAATAATGTGATGGTGAATCGCATATTAGAAGCCGCTATACAATCGGCAAAAACCGGTAAGACTATTTATATGAAATAAAACCAGCGTAGTTCATAATAAATTACCAACTCGCAAAATAAACTACAAAAAAAAGGTCCCGAATATTCGAGACCTTTTTTTATTTTAATCTTTCCAGCGCCATTCGCCAGCAATTTGCAATGGCTCTTTTAAATTATTTTTAATTAAGAATGCTTTTGTTTCAGCATCTGTAAAATGTTTTGATTTTATTTCTGCTGCATCTGCAACACCATATAATAACATCGATCCAAAACGCACTGTGTTTTTCATGCCTTGTTCTTCCACTAAACTAAATACATCACAATCGGCATGGTAACAAGGTCCTGCATTTTTTGGAAGCCCGCCGCCAGCGCCGCCGCCAGTAGGAACGCCTTGTAACATAAAGGGTTGGTGATCGCTATGCAGTCCCGCACCTGCTCTAAATAAATTAGTGAAGGAATTGTCAATGGATTTTGCAATAGCGCCAATGCCTGTAAATAATTCTTTGCTATCTTCTGCACTAGTGGAATAACCTTTGATATCATTACTCATATCATAATTTAGCATGTATCTAATTTGATCAATGGTTTTATTTTTAATCGCATCATCTACATAGGCTCTTGATCCTAATAAACCTTCTTCTTCTCCCATAAACATTACAAAGTCTATAGTACGTGCAGGATGAAGGTTTAATTTTTTAAATGTTCTAGCCATATCTAAAACAGAAAAAGAACCAATGCCATTGTCAATAGCGCCAGTTGCTAAATCCCAACTATCTAAGTGGCCGCCAATGACAATTTTTTCATTCGGCAATGTTTTGCCTTTTAAAGTAGCTACTACATTGCGCGCTTTAATCATTCCAGAAAAGTTGGTCATTTTAATATGACTATATAATTTACCTGTGGCTAATTGTTCTTTTAAAAGTAGGCCATCTTCTTTACCTACACAAACAGCTGGAATAGGAATGAGTTTTCCGGTAACAGAAGCAGTACCTGTAAGAAGCACTCCATTAGGAGGTGTATTAAT
>Ga0208024_1000199_pt1 | contig 15554 bp, 10 predicted proteins | sample Colrivmet1546B02_FD_187639 | JGI IMG/M metagenome (GOLD analysis project Ga0208024, IMG submission 187639) | Estuarine microbial communities from the Columbia River estuary - metaG 1546B-02 (SPAdes) (version 2) | ecosystem: Environmental > Aquatic > Marine > Intertidal zone > Estuary | place...
CCGCTAGATCAACACCGGGAATGGCAATACAGCGCACGCGCGCTCCCGTGGTTAAAACAAGTTTGTCGTAATTGAGCGTCTCGCCATCATCAAGGGTTAATCTCTTGTTGGCGCGATCGATGGACGTCGCGCTCACGCCCATCGTGATGCGAATATTGGCTTTCTGATAGGCCGCTGCAGGGCGAATCATAATGCTTTCTAAATTCTTTGCGCCGGTCAGGAAGTCTTTCGATAACGGCGGGCGGTGGTAGGGCAAAAAGTACTCATTGCTAATCATATTAATAGCGCCAGTCCAACCCTGCTGGCGCAGCGCTGGGGCTAATTGAGCGGCAGCGTGACTTGCGCCGACAATAATGCACCTGGATGTGGATTCCATGAGAGAGATTTCCTCGACTGATTTAGGGTAACTATACAGCCTTTAAATAAAAACAAACAGTCCGGTTTTATCATAAAAAAGTGTCTTTTGCGTGGGTGCGAGCTTACCCAAATAGCGACGAAAGCAGTTTTTTTGGCGTGCTGTGGTGCTTACAAATACTCCTTTAAATCACGCTTACAGTATTCTCTGGGCGTTAGTCCAGTCCAGTGTTTGAAGGCGCGGGTAAACGATCGCGGCTCTTTAAACCCAACAATTTCAGAGACTTTTTCAACAGAGAGTCGCTCGTTGACCAATTTGCTAATCGCCACTTCGCGCCGCATATTGTCTTTAATTTTTTGATAACTCGTGGCGCTTTCTTTGAGGCGACGATGCAGGGTTTGCGGGCTGATGCCGAGCTCATCGGCGAGGTGTTGAATGGGCGCAAAGATTAGCTGGTTGGGATCGCGCTGGGTAATAATTCGTTCAATTTGCGCTTCGAGTGTGCTGTCTGAGCCGGGTATGGTCATCACGTCGGCGGGCGCTTTGGCAACAAACTGACGCAGTTCCTGAGCTGACCGCAGCAGAGGCTTGTCGAGATACTTCTCATTAAAAATCAGCCGGTTAGCGCTGCTGTTGAATTGCAGATGTGCAGGAAACATGACCTGCAATTCAGTCTTGTGCGTGGGCGAGCGAAACGTGAAGTGGGTCTCCTTGAGGCGGATCGGTTCGCCGATATACCAACTGGGAAAGCGGTGCCAAATCACCAGCCAAAACTCTGCCATAAAATGCTGCGGGTCTAGCTCGGGTTTATGCATCGTAAAACTAAACACAGCGCTACCCCGTGAGCGACTCAGGCGCATCGGAATATCGCTGCTAATTAAGTTGTAAAAATTGACCGCTCTTTCAAGTAGCTCACCGAGGGTTTTACAGCGGCTGACAAGCTCGGCCATGGTGGCAAAAATACCCACTTTGCAGTTACTTTGGGTAAAGCCCATAAACTCATCGTCGAGAGTCTCTTGCACCGTTTTGAACAGTCGAGCGACTTGTTCAGTGTGTATACGCTGCCCCGCTTTATCGAGCAGGCTTGGGTTGATGCCCGCCCGCTCTAGTAGCGGTTGCTGTGGCAACGCTCGCTCGCGAATGCCGTGCATACAGGCGATCACATGATGTTGGCAGATTGTGGCGATGGCTATTCTCGCGTCAGCAGGTATATAAATTGTGAGTTTAAGCGCGATTTATACCATATTACTGGGAATAGGGTGGAGATAATTGGCAAATAATGTGAGTTTTGCTGTTGGAAATAGACCTTCTATTCAACTGTTGAGTGCGGCATAGTGATCGCCAGTAAAATGCCGCCGTGGTATTTTGACCACTTTATAATAAGTACACATAGCTAGGTGAATAGCGTATGACGGATAAACACAATCCAAAAATCACAGACTGGGAAGCGCTGGCGGTAAAAGAGCGGAAAGGACGGCCCGTCGATGACATGGTTTGGCAAACCCCCGAAGGCATTAACGTTAAGCCGCTTTACACGGCTGCCGACATTGAGGGTCTCGCTCATCTAGATAATCTGCCCGGGTTTGCGCCGTTCAAGCGCGGCCCGAAAGCGACCATGTACGCAGGCCGCCCATGGACCGTTCGCCAGTACGCAGGCTTTTCAACCGCAACAGAATCCAATGCTTTTTATCGCCGCAATTTAGCCGCGGGACAGCAGGGGTTGTCCGTGGCGTTTGACTTGGCCACGCACCGCGGTTATGACTCAGACCATGCTCGTGTTGAGGGTGATGTTGGCAAAGCCGGCGTGGCAATTGACTCGGTTGAAGATATGAAAATTCTCTTCGACAGCATCCCCCTTGATCAAGTGTCAGTGTCGATGACCATGAATGGCGCCGTGTTACCCATTATGGCGAGCTATATTGTCGCTGCCGAAGAGCAGGGCGTGGCGCCAGAGCAGTTAGCAGGAACGCTGCAGAACGACATTCTGAAAGAGTTTATGGTGCGCAATACGTACATTTACCCACCAGAACCCTCCATGCGCATTGTTGCCGATATTATTGGTTACACCGCCACAAATATGCCCAAATTCAACTCCATCTCCATCTCTGGGTACCACATGCAGGAAGCCGGTGCGACTAATGTCCAAGAGTTGGCCTACACCATTGCTGATGGCATTGAATACGTGCGCACGGCGATCAACAGCGGTCTAGATGTTGATAAATTTGCGCCTCGGTTGTCGTTCTTCTTCGCCATTGGCATGAACTTCTTTATGGAGATCGCCAAGTTGCGCGCGGCGCGTATTCTGTGGTCGACCCTGATGGCTGAAAAGTTTTCGCCAAAAGATCCCAGCTCTCTTATGCTGCGCACCCACTGTCAGACCTCCGGTGTCAGCCTGACCAGTAAAGATCCCTACAACAATATTATGCGCACCACCATCGAAGCGATGTCCGCAGTGTTAGGCGGAACTCAGTCGCTGCACACTAATGCTTTCGATGAAGCATTAGGCTTGCCCACTGAATTTGCCGCGCGTATTGCCCGTAATACCCAGTTGGTTATTCAGGAGGAAGCGGGGGTGACCAACGTGGTCGATCCTTTGGCGGGCTCCTACTATATCGAAAGTCTCACCGCTGAATTGGTCGAGGCGGCCATGCTGCTGATCAATGAAGTTGAAGAGATGGGCGGTATGACCAAGGCGGTCGAGACCGGCTTGCCGAAACTGCGTATCGAAGAGGCCGCCGCATTGCAGCAGGCCCGTGTCGATCGTGCCGAGCAAGTGATTGTTGGCGTCAACAAGTACCAGTTGGCGGAAGAGCCCGATATCGATGTACTCGATATCGATAACAGCGCTGTGCGCGATTCACAAATTGCACGTTTGCACAGGCTGCGTGCCGAGCGCGATGCTGCAGTGTGTCAGCAGGCCCTAGACGCACTCACGGCCTCGGCAAAAAGTGGCCAAGGAAATCTCCTTGAGCTGGCGATTGCCGCTGCCAGAGCCCGCGCTACCGTGGGCGAGATAAGCGATGCCCTTGAGCAAGTTTGGGGACGCCACCGCGCCCAGACACGTTCAATTAGCGGTGTCTACGGGTCTGCCTATGAGGGCGATGAGGACTTTATGAATATTATGAAAAAAGTGGAAGAATTTGCGCAAACCCATGGCCGCCGCCCGCGCATGCTGGTGGTGAAGATGGGTCAGGATGGCCACGATCGCGGCGCTAAAGTGATTGCCACGGCCTTTGCCGATCTCGGCTTTGATGTGGATGTGGGGCCGATGTTCCAAACGCCCGAGGAGGCCGCGCGCCAAGCGATTGAGAACGATGTTCACATTGTCGGTGTCTCGTCTCAAGCCGCAGGCCATAAAACCCTGGTGCCGAAAATGATCGAATCTCTGAAAGCGCAGGGTGCCGGTGAAATTATTGTTATCTGTGGCGGTGTAATACCGCCAAAAGATTACCCAGCGTTAAGAGCAGCGGGTGTGGCGGCCATTTTTGGCCCTGGCACCAATATCCCACAGGCCGCTGAAGAAGTATTGGACCTGGTTAAATAGCCTCGGTCGTATAACAAGGAAAATAAAATGCACGAAATTCTTAAAGAACTTGAAGAAAAAAGACAGTTAGCGCGTCTCGGCGGTGGGCAAAAACGCATTGATGCCCAGCATGCGAAAGGCAAGCTGACTGCCCGCGAACGACTTGAGCTGCTGCTTGATAACAACAGTTTTGAAGAGTGGGACATGTTTGTCGAGCACCGCTGCAGCGACTTTGATATGGACCAACAGCATGTGCCTGGCGACGGTGTGATTATTGGTTATGGCACGATTAACGGCCGATTGGTATTTGTCTTTAGTCAAGATTTTACGGTTTTTGGCGGTTCATTATCGGAAGCCCATGCGGAAAAAATCTGCAAATTAATGGATCAGGCGATGAAAGTAGGTGCGCCAGTGATCGGCCTCAACGACTCCGGTGGTGCTCGTATACAAGAGGGCGTCGCCTCACTGGGCGGCTATGCTGAAGTGTTCCAGCGCAATGTGATGGCTTCCGGTGTTATTCCGCAGATATCAATGGTGATGGGTCCCTGCGCCGGCGGTGCAGTCTATTCTCCGGCGATCACAGACTTTATTTTTATGGTTCAAGATAGCTCTTACATGTTTGTCACCGGCCCCGACGTGGTGAAAACAGTGACTCACGAGAACGTCACCGCCGAGCAGCTCGGTGGGGCGCTGACCCACTCAAGCAAATCTGGCGTGGCCGATCTGGCGTTTGAGAATGACGTTGATGCGCTGGCGAAGGTGCGTCACTTTTTCAATTATCTGCCGGCCAATAACCGTGAAAAACCTCCGGTATGGCCAACGGAAGATCCCGCTGACCGCATTGAAATGTCTCTGGATACGATTATCCCCAACGACCCCAACAAACCCTACGACATGAAAGAAGTCATTCTTAAAGTTGCTGATGAAGGGGCATTTTTTGAGACTCAGGTAAATTACGCGAAGAATATTATTACTGGGTTTATCCGCATCGAGGGTTCCACCGTCGGCGTGGTTGCCAACCAGCCCATGGTACTCGCCGGTTGTCTGGATATTGATGCGTCGAAGAAAGCTGCGCGTTTTATTCGTTTTTGCGATGCCTTCAATATCCCCGTTTTAACCTTTGTGGATGTCCCCGGCTTTATGCCCGGCACCAGTCAGGAATACGGAGGCATTATCAAACATGGTGCCAAACTTCTGTACGCCTACGCCGAATGCACCGTGCCGAAAGTGACTGTGATTACCCGCAAAGCCTACGGTGGTGCCTACGATGTGATGTCATCCAAGCATCTGCGCGGCGATGTCAATCTTGCCTGGCCAACGGCAGAGATCGCCGTGATGGGGCCGAAAGGCGCAGTGGAGATTATCTTCCGCAGTGATATTGGTGATGCGGCAAAGATCGCCGCGCGCACCGAAGAGTATCGCAAGAAATTTGCCAACCCCTTTATTGCCGGAAAGCGTGGTTATATTGACGATGTCATTATGCCCCACAGCACCCGCAAGCGCGTGGCTCGATCACTGGCGATGTTGCGCACAAAAAGTGTGGAAAATCCTTGGCGTAAACACGGCAACATTCCTCTTTAGAAAAAAATAGACGAAAAATTTTACGGACAATATCGCTATGTTGAAAAAAATTCTTGTGGCCAACCGCGGTGAGATCGCCTGCCGTGTTTTTGCCACCGCAAAAAAAATGGGCATCGCCACCGTTGCTGTCTACTCCGACGCCGATCGCGATGCACTGCATGTGCAGATGGCCGATGAAGCTGTCTATATAGGTCCAGCGGCTTCCAGCGCCAGCTATCTGGTGATCGATAAAATTATCCAAGCCTGCCTCGATAGCGGCGCCGATGCCGTCCATCCGGGCTACGGTTTTCTCTCCGAAAATAGCCAGTTCCGCGATGCGCTCGACCGTGCCGGGATCACTTTTATTGGCCCGGGCAAAAAAGCGATTGAATCGATGGGTGACAAGATCACCTCAAAATTAATTGCTGAAAAAGCTGGCGTCAACACCATTCCAGGTTATACCGATGTTGTGCGCGATGCCGATCACGCCGTTGAAATCAGTGCCGGTATTGGCTATCCGGTGATGCTGAAAGCTTCTGCCGGTGGCGGTGGTAAAGGTATGCGCGTGGCGATGAATGAAGAGGAGTGTCGAGATGGTTTTGAGCGCGCCACCAACGAGGCGCGTTCGAGTTTTGGCGATACGCGTATCTTTATTGAAAAGTATATCCAGCAGCCTCGCCATATTGAAATTCAAGTGATGGCCGACAGTCACGGCAATGTCATCTACCTTGGCGAGCGCGAGTGCTCGATTCAGCGCCGCCACCAAAAGGTGATTGAGGAGGCGCCGTCACCCTTCTTGGACGAGACTACCCGTCGGTTGATGGGCGAGCAGAGTTGTGCGCTGGCGCGCGCGGTTGACTATCAGTCTGCCGGTACCGTTGAGTTTATTGCCGATGCGGATATGAACTTTTATTTCTTAGAGATGAATACGCGCCTGCAAGTGGAGCACCCCGTCACCGAGTTGGTGACAGGTCAAGATTTGGTCGAACTGATGATTCGAGTTGCCGCGGGCGAAAAACTGCCGCTGTCGCAAGAGGACGTCACCTTGACCGGTTGGGCGATGGAGTCTCGGGTATACGCTGAAGATCCATTCCGCAATTTTATGCCATCGACTGGACGTCTGGTGCGTTATGCCGAGCCTCAGGGTGAAGGTGTGCGCGTCGATAGTGGCGTCTATGAGGGCGGCGAAGTGTCGATGTTTTACGATCCTATGATCGCCAAATTAATTACCTACGGCGACAACCGACTGCAAGCGATTGACCGCATGGTTGACGCGCTGGATCACTATTACATTCGCGGCGTGAACCACAATATTAGCTTTCTTAATGCGCTGATGGTGCATCCACGTTTTGTTGATGGCCGCTTGACCACTAACTTTATTGCCGACGAGTTCCCCGAGGGCTTTAACGCCGATCTTGTTGTTCAAGATGACCCTGCGGTGGCCTTAGTTGTGGTGGGTGCTGTTCATCAATTGTACGAAGAGCGCGCCAGTTTGCTGTCCAATCAGCTGGAGGGGCATGAACATGTTGCGGCCACTGAGTGGGTTGTCGTGGTGGGCGAACATCAATCCGCGGTCAGTGTAGAGCTTACTGACAGTGGTTATTTGGTCAGCCTTGACCACCCGAGCGGTTCGTCTGACTACCAAGTTGAAACTGATTGGTGTCTCGGAGAGCCTATGTTTGAGGCAACGATCAACGGCAAATCGGTCTGCGTGCAAGTCGAGACAACCCAAGCGGGTTATCGACTGTTCTACCGCGGCGCAGAGATTAATGCCCGTGTGCTCTCACCTCGCGCGGCCAAACTCGTGGCCCATATGCTGATTAAAGAGCCGGCGGATATGTCGAAATTTTTACTTTCGCCAATGCCTGGGCTATTGGTCAAACTGGCCGTTGCCGTGGGACAGGAAGTAAAAGAGGGCGAAGAGCTTGCGGTTGTCGAGGCGATGAAAATGGAGAATAGCCTGCGCGCTACCCAAGATGGTATTGTTGCAAGCATCTCGGCGGTCGAGGGCAAAAGCCTCATGGTGGACGAGGTGATTCTCGAATTCGAATAAGGAGCGGACTTGGCTAGCAACAGAGTTCGCCTCGATTGCGCATTCTCGTCGTGCCAAGATTCAAACAGCGGTTACTCAGGAGAGTTAGTTGACAGACAGCAATGAAAGCCTCGCTGCGGCGATCAAAGCCGGCGACCGCCGCGCATTAGCCAAAGGGATAACCTTGGTTGAATCGACGCGTAGCGATCATCGGCAGCAGGCCGCTGAGCTGCTGGAAACCTTGATGCCGGCCACAGGCAATTCTATCCGTATTGGTATATCCGGTGTGCCCGGGGTGGGTAAGTCCACATTTATTGAAGCGTTCGGTAATCTGCTGCTTGAACGCGGCCACCGTGTTGCCGTCTTGGCCGTAGACCCCACCTCTGCAGTGACGGGCGGCTCTATTCTCGGCGACAAAACTCGTATGGAAACCCTCGCCTTCGCCAAAAATGCCTTTGTGCGCCCATCGCCCGCCGGTAAAACCTTGGGTGGGGTGACGCGACGCACCCGCGAGTCGCTGCTACTCTGCGAAGCTGCTGGATTTGATGTAATTCTTGTCGAGACCGTTGGCGTTGGTCAGTCCGAAACCGCCGTCGCCGATATGACTGATATGTTTGTTTTGCTGTTATTGCCCGCCGGTGGCGACGAACTGCAAGGCATAAAGCGCGGCATTATGGAGTTGGCCGACTTAGTGCTGGTCAACAAGGCTGATGGTGAGCAGACCAATAGCGCCAATCAGACCATGGCCGACTATCGCTCAGCGCTGCATTTTATGAAATCGCGGTTCGCCAGCTGGCAGCCTCAGGTACTGGCCTGTTCGTCGTTGAAAAATAGTGGCATTGCTGAAGTGTGGCAGGAAGTTGAGTCTTTTCGCAGTACAACGACTGCGAGCGGCGAGTTGCAGCAACATCGAGCGCAGCAAGCGCGCTCTTGGATGTGGAGTGAGACGGCAGAAGCCCTAGTAGCCGATTTAAAAAATCACCCCGCGGTTAAGTCCTTGGTCCCAGAGCTAGAGCAGGCTGTGCTGCGTGGGGAATTGCCTCCTACGCTTGCCGCACAGCGTTTAATAGAACACTATAAAGCGTCTGATTGATGTCTGAGATCTGTTCTTTCTAGGCTTTTTCGGCCTAGGGCGGACGATTGAGATGAATTCAAGAACGCACCAAGGCAGTCGACCATGATAAAAAAATTCGGCCCCGGCCTACTTGTAACGGCGGCTTTTATTGGCCCTGGCAGTATCGCAACGGCGAGTGCGGCCGGAGCCAATTTCGGTTTTGTTCTTCTCTGGGCACTGTTATTTTCCCTAATTGCCACGATAGTCCTGCAAGAAATGGCCGCTCGCCTTGGATTGGTGTCGGGGGAGGGATTGTCTCAGGCACTGCGCACCACCTTTAAAAACCCACTGTTGAGTCGACTTGCCGTCATTCTCGTAGTGGCAGCCATAGGGGTTGGCAACGCCGCTTACGAGGCGGGCAACATTTCCGGCGCGTCGCTGGGGCTGCAATCACTTACCTCTTTTCCTGTGTGGCTTTGCGCGCTGCTGATCGGTGGTCTTGGTGCTCTGTTGCTCGGCACCGGGGCCTATAAATGGCTTGAGCCTGTGTTGATTTTCCTTGTCTTGGCGATGAGCGCGGTGTTTGTTTTGACCATGCTGCTGATCGATATCAACCTTGCCGATCTTTTTCGCGGCATGCTGACGCCGTCTATACCCACTGGTTCAGCGATGACGGTGATCGCGCTGATTGGCACCACGGTTGTACCCTACAATTTATTTTTACACGCTAATTTAGTGCAGGAAAAATGGCGCGGTGTTGCCACGGGGCAAGCCCTTCGTGAGTCGCGGGTGGACACTGTTTTATCGATCGGCTTGGGTGGACTCATAACCCTCGCCGTGATGAGTACCTCTGCCGTCGCTTTTTTTCAGACAGGCGCGGTCTTCTCTGCGGCCTCGTTGGCGACGCAACTTGAGCCTGTGCTGGGGCGCGCGGCCAATGGATTTTTTGCCTTTGGACTATTGGCCGCAGGGTTGACTAGTGCCATTACCGCACCACTCGCCGCTGCCTATGCCGTCACGGGTGCAATGGGCTGGCCATCGACTCTCTCAGATCGGCGTTTTCGCGCGATTGCCATGCTCGTGTTAGTGATTGGCACTGTGTTTGCGGCGCTTGGCAGCAAGCCGATTGCGGCCATTCTTTTTGCGCAAGCGGCCAATGGGCTGCTGTTGCCGGTGACCGCTATTTTCTTGCTGATTATTATGAATCGGGCAGATCTGCTGGGTGCCTATCGCAACCGCATGGCAACGAATGTGGTGGGCGCAGCGGTGGTCTTTGTGGTGACAGGATTGGGGCTGTTCAATATAGCTCGGTTGTTTTTGTGATCTTAACCCGTGTTTCTCTAGTGGGGTAAAAACAAAAAAGCGGCCTGTGGGCCGCTTTTTTATACTCAATTACTGCTCTGCGCTGTTTATGACCTTGCGCTTTTTAACCACACTTGGAATCGCCGCAGTTAAGACAGGTCATGCAGCCATCCATTAAAATGGTGGCTTTAACACTGCATTTTTTACACAGCTCAGCGGTGGGAGGGAAGTCGCTGGCTTCAGCTGGCGCGGCGGCAGCGCTTTCAAATTCAGCGCGCTTTTCGTCCATAATTTTTTGCTGGTGCGCCGGTATTTCCGATTTTTTCAACAGGCCGATTTTTTGCAAATGATCTTCGATGGCCCAGCCAATTTCGGCAACCAGTGACGGCATGAATTTACCGCCGGGCTTGAAGTAACCACCCTGTGGATCGAAAACCGCCTTTAGCTCTTCGACCAAGAATGTGCAGTCGCCACCTTTGCGGAATACTGCCGAGAGAACACGGGTAAGGGCGACGATCCATTGAAAGTGATCCATATTCTTGGAATTGATAAATACTTCAAAAGGACGGCGCAGTTCGTGGTCAGTGCCTTCGTTCAACACAATGTCGTTGATCGTTAGATACAGCGCATGATCAGACATGGGAGTCTTGATTTTATAGGTGCTGCCAGCCAGTGCTTCAGGGCGCGATACTTTCTCGTGCATCTGAATAATATTGCTCTCGGCTTCCTTTGCAGCGACACCGGCCGCTGCTTCTTTGGCTTGTTCTTGGGTGGTTACTTTGTAACCGACAATTTTCTTTTCAATTCTTTTGTTCATTATTTTTCCTCACAGGTTCTACGGGCTATATTGGGTTGATCAGAATTTACCGTAGTAACCTTCTTTCAGTGCATCAAACAAGTTGGCAGCGGTGTGGGTTTCGCCATCGTACTCAACTTCTTCATTGCCTTTAAACTCAACAGTGGAACCATCTTCCAGCGTGAAGCTGTAAGTGGTGTTTTCTAAATCGCTCTCTTTCACCAAGACGCCTTGGAAGGCCTCTGGGTTAAAGCGGAATGTGGTACAGCCTTTGAGGCCTTTTTCCGCGGCGTAGAGATAGATGTCTTTAAAGTCTTCATAATCGCAGTCAGTGGGGACGTTGATTGTTTTAGAGATAGATGAATCAACCCACTTTTGAGCAGCCGCTTGAATATCAACGTGGGCTTTCGGTGGAATATTTTCCGAGCTGACGAAATACGCTGGCAGCGCTTCATCGGCCGCTTGGCTGAAAGGCATCGCCTTGGGATTCACCAAGGTGCGGTAGGCGAGCAATTCGTAGGAGAAGACATCAACTTTCTCTTTGGATTTCTTACCTTCGCGAATTACGTTGCGCGAGTAGTGGTGAGCAAAACTTGGCTCGATACCATTACTGACGTTGTTGGCCAGTGACAGCGAAATGGTTCCCGTTGGCGCGATTGACGAGTGGTGGCTGAAACGGCAGCCCTCGGCGATAACACTGTCGATCACATCTGGCGCGACTTTGGCGATATTTTGCATGTACTTGCTGTACTTGCCGAGCAACACTTTACCCTTGATGCTGTCGCCTACTTTGATACCGTCTTTGGCTAATTCTGGGCGCTTGAAAAGCATCGCTGCAGTGACTTCAAAGTCGTCTTCCATGATGGGTGCTGGACCTTTTTCACGCGCTAACTCGACACCCGCTTTCAGACCGGCAACCGCCATGTCCCGTGCCACACGCTCGGTGAACTCAAGCGACTCTTTGTCGCCGTAGGTCATGCGCAACATAGTGATGGTTGAACCGAGTCCAAGGAAGCCCATACCGTGGCGGCGCTTGTACTCAATCTCTTTGCGCTGGCCTTCCAGCGGCAGACCATTGATTTCTACCACGTTGTCGAGCATGCGAGTGAACACGGCGACCACCTCGGCGTACTCGTCCCAGTCAAAGAACGCATCGGCGGTGAACGGGTTGCGGACAAACTTGGTCAGGTTGACCGAACCGAGCAGACAGCTGCCATAGGGGGGCAGTGGCTGTTCGCCGCAGGGGTTGGTGGCGCGAATGTCTTCACAGAACCAGTTGTTGTTATTTTTGTTCACCTGATCGATAAGAATAAAGCCTGGCTCTGCATAGTCGTAGGTAGACGACATGATTGCATTCCACAACTTTTGCGCGCGAATGGTTTCATAGATGCGGCAGGCGACGAGGCCGTCGCTGTTGGTGATATAGCCATCAGTGGTTGGGAAGTGTTTCCACACCACCTTGTCGCTTTTCAGGTCAATGCCGCCCTCTTTCTCTTTGGCGCTGATAGGGAAGGTCAGATCCCAATTGCCATCGGCACGCACGGCTTCAATAAATTCTTCGGTGATCAGCAGCGACAGATTGAATTGACGCAGACGACCGTCTTCGCGCTTGGCGCGGACAAAGTCAAATACGTCTGGGTGGCTGACATCAAAGGTCGCCATCTGCGCGCCGCGACGACCGCCCGCTGAGGACACGGTGAAACACATCTTGTCATAGATATCCATAAAGGACAGCGGACCTGAGGTGTAGGCGCCAGCGCCAGAAACGTAGGCACCTTTGGGGCGCAATGTAGAGAATTCGTAACCGATACCGCAACCAGCCTTCAAGGTGAGACCGGCTTCGAGGTTGCGCTCGAGAATACCCTGCATTGAGTCCGGGACGATACCTGACACGGTGCAGTTAATTGTTGATGTCGCTGGCTTGTAGGCCTGCGCACCCGCATTGGAGATAATGCGTCCGGCGGGAATTGCGCCGTGCTTTAATGCCCACAAGAAACGGGCCTGCAATTCTTCGCGCTTGCCTTCGTCTTCAACGTCGGACAGTGCTTTAGCGACACGAGCATAGGTTGCGTTGATATCGGCATCAACGGGTTGCTCTTGCTTGTCTTTTAGACGGTACTTTTTATCCCAGATATCCAAAGAAGCATCTTGCATAACAATTTCGGGCGTTTTGGCAACGGCTTTAACCGTTTTTAATTTGGGTGCACTGCTCATTTGCTGACCTTTTCCGTAGTGTGATAATGATTCATTTGCCTAGATTAATGGGTTTTCTCATTTGAGATGGCTGTCTGTCTACCGCAATCAGGCTCGGTTTTATAATTTTTATGGTGCTTTCATGTTTCGATGTGTTCGAGATTTTATACTACATGCTGTGTCTTGCAAGCACTAAAATAACTAGATGTAGTGTTTTTGTGCGTAAGACGGATTTTGCCGATGTATAAGCTATTGAAAACATGTGGATAAAACCGCGTGTTCCGCGGGGTTTGGGCGCTCTGCGCAAAAGCTGACTGCAGACAGAAAACCGGTCACAAGACTAGTGCGTATAACGCCCTTACAAGCGGCGACTGAGAGAGTAGGGGCGACATCGGCGTTGTGCCATTTCGGTGAGTTGGCTAAACTACGTCCCCTCGATATACGGCCCTCGTGAACATTAGCCCGCTGCAGGTTCATGGTCTAAAGTGAAGGGTCTCCTTAACACTGTTTTAGCACTATTTCATTTCAGCAGTACCCACATTCAACTGAGGTTTTACATGGATATTTTTGACTTTTCCGAGGGCCGCGAAGGCTACTACGGAGAGTACGGTGGTGTTTTTCTGCCAGAGATTCTTCACGCAACTATTGAAGAGCTCTTGGTCTGCTTTCGCGAATGTAAAGCAGATCCAAAATTTTGGCAGGATTATGTCGCACTGCTGCAAAACTATTCAGGTCGTCCCACGCCGGTTACCCATCTCGAAAATTTGTCGCGCAAACTGGGTGGCGCGCAGATCTATGTGAAACGCGATGATCTAAATCACACCGGTTCCCACAAAATCAACAATGTTATGGGGCAGGGTCTGCTCTGTCAGCGTCTGGGGAAAAGCAAGGTAATTGCCGAAACCGGTGCGGGTCAGCACGGTTTTGCGACTGCGACCATGGCCGCGCGCTTTGGCTTTGACTGTAAAATTTACATGGGTGCCGTGGACGTTGCGCGCCAACGGCCGAATGTGTTTTGGATGGAAAATCTCGGCGCGACCGTGATTGCCGTGCAGGATGGGCAGAAAACCTTAAAAGATGCGATTAACGAGTGTATGCGCGATTGGGTCACCAATATGGCGGACACCCACTATATTTTGGGCACGGCCTGTGGCCCGCACCCGTTCCCTGAAATGGTCAGTTGGTTCCAGTCAATTATTGGTCTTGAAGCCCGCGAACAGATTATCAAACAGACCGGCAGACTGCCCGACCGGGTTTACGCTTGTGTGGGTGGCGGTTCTAATGCGATGGGTATTTTCCAAGGCTTTTTCAACGACGATAATGTTGAGTTGATTGGCTGTGAAGCGGGTGGTCAGGGTGTGGGTTCCTATATGCATGCGGCGCGCTTGGCTTATGATGATGCCACAGTGGGTGTCGCTCAGGGCTTTAAAACGTACTTTCTGCAGAACGCCGAAGGCAATATGAATGAGACCCATTCGGTTGCTGCTGGCCTAGATTACATTGGTATCAATCCGATCTTTTCCTACCTTTGGGAGCAGGGCAAGGTGCGTTTTGAAGCGGCGACCGATGTCGAAGTCAAAGAAATCTTAAAGCTGGTTATGCGCACCGAAGGGTTAATTCCCGCACTGGAGAGCACCCACGCGTTTGTCACGGCGATCAAAGAAGCGCCGACCATGGGTAAAGACGAAATTATTTTGATCAATCAATCGGGTCGTGGCGATAAGGATATTTTTACCATCGCCGACGCATTGGACGATGCCAAATGGAAAGCATTTATTGAAGGCAAGGCCGACCAGTATCGCAAGGAGAGACAATAATGGGGCTGCAACACTACATAGCGGAGCGTAAAAAGAGCAAAGATCTCTTGGTTATGGCGCATGTTGTCTGCGGTTATCCGTCCTTCGCGGAGAATCTGCAAGAGCTTGAAATTATGGCGGAAGCCGGTGTTGATCTGGTTGAACTGCAGTTTCCATTCTCTGAGCCGAGCGCCGATGGCCCGTTGTTTGTGCATGCCAATGAACAGTCTTTAAAAGCTGGGACGACGGTTGATCAATGCTTCGAGTTTATGAAGCTGGTCAGCGAGCGCTTTGATTTTAAAGTGTTGATGATGGGCTATTACAACACCGCTTTTAAAATGGGCGAGGCGCGTTTTGTTCAGCGTATTAAAGAGTCCGGCGGCGTTGGGTATATTCTGCCGGATCTGCCGGTGGAAGAGTCTGGTAATTTACATAGACTGTCGGCGGAGGCGGGTATTGAGCCGATTATTCTAATGACGCCGACCAGCACGGATAGACGTTTGGCGCAGCTGGGCGCGGCTAGTCGCGGGATGGTTTATGTGGTTGCGCGCAAAGGTGTTACCGGTTCGAAAACCAGTATGGGTGATGATGTTGTGGCACTGATTGCCCGCTGTCGTCAGCACACCGATCTGCCGATGGGCGTTGGTTTTGGGATTAGCTGTAAAGCGGATATGGATTTTCTCCGCGGCCACGCCGATCTTGCCATTGTTGGCACCGCGGCATTGAAAATTTGGCAGGAGTCCGGTGCTGAGGGGCTGCGCCGTTTTTTTGCTGAGTTAATGGCGTAGGGCTTTTTTGTCTGGCTAAAGGCTTTCGATCTGGCTAAAGGCTTTCGATCCGGCTAAAGGCTTTTTATCAGGCTAAAGGCTTTCGATCTGGCTAAAGGCTTTTTTCAGGCTAAAGGCTTTCCGTCACTGCAAAGCGCCAGTCATTGATCACCTGG
>Ga0208024_1000216_pt1 | contig 15018 bp, 5 predicted proteins | sample Colrivmet1546B02_FD_187639 | JGI IMG/M metagenome (GOLD analysis project Ga0208024, IMG submission 187639) | Estuarine microbial communities from the Columbia River estuary - metaG 1546B-02 (SPAdes) (version 2) | ecosystem: Environmental > Aquatic > Marine > Intertidal zone > Estuary | place...
GTGTGCTAGAATTGAAAAAAGCACCTACATCATTTGACGTAAGTGCTTCATTTTCAGTGCTCCTCCTGCTGGGCTCGAACCAGCGACCCTCTGATTAACAGTCGTAAACATAAGCCAAATCAGGCAAACCAGCAATAAGGTAATTCTCGTAAAAGTAGCTGTATTATAGCGAATTATAGAATTTTTATCGTCATTGCTTAGTGCTACTTGCGGTCATTTGCGCTAATTTTGTATGCAAATTGTATGCAAATTTTGATTCATGAGCACGCTAGCAGTTAAGGTGGTGTTGGACACCCGTCGGGCCTTGGTTAAAAGCCACGAGTCGCCGGACCCCGTCTTTCCGGTAAAGTTGCGCGTAACCTTTGCCCGGAAGCAGCGGTACTACCCTTTGGAGGTGAGTGGGGTATCAAAGGCGGATTGGGAGAAAATCCAATCGGGACAACGGATGTCCAAAACCCAGCGTGAGGTGTTTCATACGGTGCGTGAGGCCGAGGGTCGGGCCATTGAAATCACCGAAGCAATCCATCCTTTCAGCTTTCATGCCTTTGATGCGCGCTGGAAGAATTGGGCGATTCCCGCGAGCTCGAGTAAATCCTTTCAGGGGGTATTCAATGAGTACATCGAGGATTTGCGTCGAGGGGGAAGAGCGTCCACCACCTCAAGCTATCAATGCGCACTCAACAGCCTATTGTCCTTTTCAAAGCACTTGGCGTGGAACGACCTTACTCCGGAATTCCTTGAGGGTTACGAAACCCACATGCGAGATCAGGGCAAGTCGCAAAACACCATCGGCATTTACTTGCGATCCCTGCGGGCGGTCATCAACTTCGGAATCGCCAACGGACTCTTCGCCAAAGAGTACTATCCTTTTGGCAGAAAGTCCCATGGCAAGTACCAGATTCCCGCGGCACAGAACAAAAAGCGGGCGCTCATAAAAACAGAAGTAGAGGCGATCAAAGCCCTTACGGTAAAACCAGGATCACGCAAAGAACTTGCTCGGGACTTTTGGCTTTTCTCGTACTACGCCAACGGGTGCAACATCAAAGACATCGTCCACCTGAAGTGGCGTGACATCGACTGGAAGGAGGGCGTCATTCAGTTTGTGCGCAAGAAAACGGAGCGCGCCAACAAAGCCAACCAGGTACAAATCACCGCCGTCATCAACCCGCATTTAACTGAGGTTATTCACCGACGCGGAATCGAAAACCACGCACCGAATAAATACGTGTTTGACATCATACGGGAAGGTCAAACCGCCGAGCAGCAGCACAAGCACACACAGGAATTTGTTCGAAGGATCAACATCGGACTCAAGCAAATTGCCGATGAACTTGAGTTGTCCAAAAACCTCACAACCTATACGGCCCGTCACTCCCACGCCTATGCACTTTTGATGGGCGGTGCTTCTCTTGAGGTCATTATGGACCAGTTTAAGCACAGCTCCATGAAGACGACCATGAGTTACATCGATTCCATCGACAATGAAAAGCGCAAGGACATTGCGAAGTTGCTATAACCCTCAAAATTGGAAGAATACTTTCTGAACCACAGCACCGTGTTACTCAGACACACAAAATGGGACACTACATTACAAAGATTTGAGGTTTGAATTTAGCTAAACCTTTGGTTTGAAATTCGGGGAGTATTACACCGAATGGTAGGGCCATGCGACAGGTCCTTCAGTGTAAAATTTAGAGGTCAAACACCAACCAGTACTTATGTTCAATTGCTCTATTCACTAGATGTAAAATTTCGTTAAGTATTTTTAAATCTGTCGAATTTGAATCCAAAGTTTGCATTATAATTTTGATCTTTTCCTTAATTCCGAATAGCTCACTCTGATCATTTATCCAAGTATCTTCCCAAATAGTTGGACCATTCATGTAGCCACTTTCTTCAGATAAAACTTCATTTAATGACTCCCATAAATTACATCGATTTTTCAATAAGTAGTAATCATTTTCAGTTAAGTATATTATATCTTCTTTTTTTAATTTTTCATTCCATCCATCGAATTGATGATGATACGGATTTTTTTCTATTATGAAAATTCTGATTTTACGATTATCCATCACTATTTTTTATATGAGTTTTTTGTTGTAAATCCATTGAGGGAACCTTGCCATTAACATCCAAATACTGATTTCTATTTAAATCTTTGACGCGATAATAATTGTTTTCATTGTCGTAAATTATCTCATAGTTATTATTAATGTATCTGGTTTTAACACCATCAGCACTCTTGACTCCTTTTGCGCCAGGGGTGTATTTGTTTAAAGCTTCAGAAAGTGAGCCATTCGACCAATTGATACTGTATTTAAGAAAATTCTCCTTTCGCTTTAATTTGGCCTGTTGTTTTCCGAAAAACTTCTCCGCTGCTCCCGATCCCAGTTGAGCACTAAACCCAATTAAAAAATCTTGTCCCATTTGCTCTAAACTGTACTCCTCACCATTGGCGACTGCTTTCGCGTAATTAAACATTACATCTGCAACCGCCGCTCCAGCTTCTTTTCCATATTTGCCCCCAGGCACACTCCATGGCAAGGCACCTTGAGCAGCTGACAATGCAACATCTGACATATCAATATTACTACTGGAAAACGCATCTGTTAGACTCATACCCCCTGCATAATTAAATGCTCCCTGCAGCATGTAGTCTACAACGGCACCAGTCAATCCTTTGACAAGGAACGGACAAATGGGGCAGTCGCCATTGGGATCTGAATATCTTATAGGATTGTTCCATGAGTAAGCATAGGGACTTTTATCAACCTGATTTGGATGAGTTGAAAGTTTATCCACAGTCAACCACACACTGAGTTTGGGGTGGTGGTATCGCGCCCCGTAGTAGTGCATGCCTGTTTCGGTGTCCAATTCCTTGGAATTAAAGCGATAGGGCGAGCTCCATGCGTTCGAACTGCTACTGGTCCAGTGGTGCAGGCTCTCGCCCCAGGCGTTGTACAAGAACAGTTCGTAGGCCTCTCCGGTCCGATCTGTGACAAGGTCCACATTGCTGACGTAGTCCGGGTGGTACCAGTACAGGATTCTTGACCCCGAGTACAATGGTGGTACAGACTCTGCAGATTCCGCGGCTGCGGATTCTTGAACGAATTCCGGATAGAAACTCTCGATGGGCGTTGACGTCATGGTCACATCCCCAACTTCTAAACCTTCGCTTAGCTGCTCCAAGACCCTTTGAAGGTCATCCAGGTACCCTTGGCTTTGTACCGCGGATGAGGCACCCGATGAGGTGGTTCCCACCTTGGCTGTAGTGTTATCTCGACCGCCCGTGTTTTCTTCAGGAGTAGGACTTGCCCAGTATTCCACGCCAATGTCGGTGGCTACCCGCTGGGTGCCCATGTAGTAGTGCTTTGACTTGCGGTCCGCATTGCTGAAGGCGGTGATCACGTAGTACGGATTTACGTAAAGGGTATAGGGCTCCAGCGTCGAGACGGTATTGATGGTCTGGTCGTTGAGCTGCACGGTGGTTTGCGTAATGCTTGACTTCATAACGCGCTCACCCGCATGGTCGTACACGTAGTGGTGTATTCCTTGCGCGTTTTGAACGCCGCACAGCAACTGCTCCTGACCCCAGAAGAATGACGAGTGGTCGGATCCTGTCATGTCCGTAATCTCAGAAATACTGCCCGAGGCATTGTAGCTGAATGCCTTCGCGTAGGGTGCCCCCACTGAACTGATCACATCAACTAGCTGGTGCGGCTTGCTGCTGCTGTAGCGATAGGAGAGATCATATTTCATTTCTTGTGAGGTGGCCGCATAGACCTGAGAACTGGCGTTGGGGGTAGATACCTTATCTAAGATACCACCTGCTTTGTTATACGACGTCGAAACGGAGTACTGATTTCCTGCCGTCCCTGCAAAACTGGTCGTGGCCAGTCCGAGGCGACCTAGATGGTCGTACTCAAATGCCGTCGTCTGCACGTTCTCACCCGCGGAAACCAGACTTGTATGGATGCCACGCGTCATGTTCGCAATCATCCCGTTGCCATTGTAGGTGTACGCGCGGTCCATCAGCGAAACGTTGGTGGTTCCTCCGGCCACCTTGCCAAGGACCTCTGAGCCAAACAGCGACTTGGTGTTGGCGCTGTAGGTGTAGTCGGTCTGCGTACCGTTGCCGTACGCGAGGGTTTTTATGTTGCCGTATCCGTCATACCTCACCGAGGAGACGATGTCTTGGGTCGGAAAGCCCGTCAAGCTGGATGCAATGGAGTAGAGTTCACCTAAGCCCGTGTAGCCGTAACTCACCTGATCCCCATCAGGATACACCGCTCGTCGAATGCGCCCAAACGAGTCGTACAGCTTAGTTGTGGTGTAGGAGCGGTTGCCCACATTGGGAACTACAAAGTCCTTGGTCTCTACGCTCACGTTTCCAAGCTCGTCGTACTTAAGGTGGTCGGTCTTGAAGGCATTACCGTTGGCGTCCTTCCCTTGAGTGATTTCAATGACGCGTCCAATGCCGTTCTTGCCAGACCCAGAGGTGGCGTTACCGTAGGTGTATTGGATGTCGTAAAGATCTGTGCCCACAGACCCAGCCATGGTTTTACTAACCAGTCGGTTAAAATCATAGTCCAGGGTAATGGATCCATTCAACGCACGCGTAGCCTCATTGGTGATGCCTACCACATTGCTCGCCTTGTCGTAGGCGGTTTCTGTGAGTCCGCGGTCGGGGTGGACTTCGCTGAGCTGACGTCCTGCCATGTCGTAGGTGTAGGTAGTGACCGCACCTAGGGGATCGGTAACGGTCAAAAGCTCACTTAACGGACTGTACGTAAAGGTCGTTTTGCTCGCGCCGGGCAAATCATTGGGATCGGCCTGCATCGCCAGCACCTTGCGGCCATAGGTGTCTACATACTCCCTTGAAAGCATGTCCACACCAGAAATGCCGTAGGAGTTTGAAGCACCAGAAATCGTCTGGCCCGTGAAAAACTGGTTGTTGCTTGGGTCCCAAGCGTATTGGAAATTAGTTGTGGTATATCCTCCACTGCCCACATTGATATCCACCCATTGCTCCGTGTTCAACGGTCGATACATGTAGTCAAACAATGTTGTTTGACTCACTACGTGCCCGGCATTTTTGGAAAGGCTTGTAAACGGCGTGTTAGATGGATCAATAAAGTCAGCGCGAGCCTTTACAGGGGTTCCAAACTGATCCTTTTCGGCCGTACCCGACACATGTACGACCGAAACATTCAGTGTACCCGATTCCTGTGAACGGTCTGTCTTGACTTGTACTGCCTGCCCGAGTCCATCGATAAAAGTGGCCGTACGAACAAAACTCGTCATGGGTTGGGCATTAGGTATCGAAGTGTTTAGCGCACAACCGTCGCCGATGTACCGAATGCTGTCGAGCAAATTGGAGGTGTTGTGGTAGGTTACCGCCACACTTTCATTGCCAATGGTGTAGTTGTACCGAATGGTAGGTCCACGCGATAGGTCCTTCAGTTCACGCGGCGCCCAAATCTCCGATAAGCGGTTGAATTGATCGTACACATACTGAATAGCATGACCATTTACCTCGGTAGTTCGGAGCACATTACCTGTGCGGTAATCGTATTTATTGCACGTGTTTTCTCCAAAATGGTTGACAACACCTTCAATGAACTGGTGATTGGTGGCGTCGTAGGTGAACTGTGAGAACGCGCGTTGTGAATTGCCATTTTGCGCGCCGGTGATCTTTATGACGTTGCCGTAGGTGTCATATTCAAGATTTGTTGTGGCCTTTTCAGTTGAGTTTAATGTGACCGAAATCTCTGAAGGCGCCCGGCTCGCGTGCAACGACGTAACCGTGCTCTCACGTTTGAGGTTGGATGGGACCGTTGAATTCACATAGACACTCTGCTTTTTCAAAACACCGGTCTGACCACTTGCGGATGCCTGAGGAAAGTAGTCCAATAGCGCAATGCGGGCACCATTGTACGTGATACTAGGCAAGCGATCTTCATAGATATCGACTACTTGGGTAGTCACTTTGCGGTGATGGCTTGTGATTTGGCCCCCATCAACACATCGATCGTGATATCCCTCTCCAATGCACGCTGTGTTAGGAGACTTCGGAATAATGATTGTATCGTTTTCAAAACTTGGATCGGCACATTGAACGATGTACAAATCATAATCCGGATAATTCGGACTGTTGGTAATGATTGTGACGTTGGTATCACCAGAGCAATCATTGGTTTGGATGTTGGTAAGTACCCTTGTGATTGTTTTGTGCTCAACTAAAGTGGGAACCAGCGGTTGCGGCACAATGGGTCCATAGTCTTTGAACACGATGACATTACCATACGCATCGTACTGAAGATCAACTTTTTGAGCATGCGTCAAGTTTCGCTCATCCTTGTCCGGAAATGAGATTGACTCGATGCTTGTCACTGCACTAAATATGGACTGGGTTTCAGTCGACAAATCCCAACCTTGCTGCACGGCTCCAAAGTCAATTTGGTAATTCGCGGCTGGCTGATCCCTTTGCTGATTGACGCCGTAATGTTCGTAGAAGTATCGTTCAATATTCAAAAGTGTTTTGATCGTAGAATCAAGATCTATAAAATTTTCATTAAAGAATGTAGATTTCGCCTTTACCAGACCAGCAACGGCGCTGTGTTTAATGAATGAAGCCAAGGAGATATCTTCCAAGCCAACATATTCGACAACTTCCGAGATAAACCATTGATTTGTGCTTCCCGTCATTGTTTGAATCTGATGCACCGTTTCCACTCGGCTAAACCCTTGAAACTCCCGCTCACGAGGGTTGAACACGCCTCCATCGTATTTAAAGGTGTAACTAACCGCATCATCTCCGTCTAGATCTTGACCATTTAGCGTCATGTCAAGACCATCATGAATAGTGACCTTGCCGAGAACATAGCGCCCAGAGCTCATGTGCCAAACAACTACGTCGTCTGTTTTGTCGGTCTTTACAACGGGTTTATCCGTCATGCCCTTTTGGCCGGCAATAAAATCGTAGTCGATATCAAAATGCCCGCCGAGTGGATTGCGAACGGTTTTAAGCTTGTTGCAAAGACCTAGATCAGAGTAATAAACCTTTAAATCGCCATTGCCCATCATGTAAGCGACATCCACGGCGCCGTCACCATTCATATCCCGAAAAGACGAACTCAAACGGGTATACCCATAGTTGGCACTTGCCTCAGGTGAAAGGATAAACTGGACGCCAAAAATGACCGGGCCAATACTGAATTTGCCGTTTGCGTTGGCGCCTAGGGTGTTAGTTGAACCAATTGGGCTGAAGGAATTTGGGGTTGTTCCCAAGCCAGAGACAGCTGAGTATTTTTTGAAGGATGTGCCTGTGTTTAAATAAATGTGGTACGAATTAAAGTTCGACTTGTTGTCAATGACCACGATGTCGAGCAATCCGTCACCATTTAAATCCACATTCAGCCTTTCAGGACTCTGACCATTTAGGTTTATTCCCAAACCGGCCTTTATGCTACTGTTCGTTTTGTTGTATTCATATTCCAATTTTAGTACGTCACTCTCTAGCCCAAGCGAAAATGGACCGTTCTGAAGTGAAGCTTTAAAATCAATAAACAGGTTTCGATCCAAAAGGCCATTTCCCGGTGCATCATTGGGCGCGACACCCATTGGGGCTTTGACCGCGGATTCAAATCGTTTCCCGTTATTCAACTCTAAGTTAGCGGTACCGCCAAGCACGAAATCTAATCTGTCTTGCAGCCCATCACCATTAAAATCAACCAAGCTGTAGTCGCTATGGGAATACCCTAAATCGCCACCGAGCTCATATTTAATAGAATATTTTGGTTTCTCATTGGAATACACTCCATTATAGGTTGTGCCCCCTGCGTAGTTCATTGATTTAGAGAGGCTCCCTACTCCGTTAAGAGTAGTTACATCCTTGTGGCCACCCATTACATTGGTCAATTGAACACTTACATCTTGTGCATAAGGAGCCTTCACCACATCGGGATATTGGTCACCATTGAGGTCTACAAACATTTTTGGCGAGTACGTGTATAACAGCGTGCCATCTTGAATATTGGCGGTAACCCCATACTTATTACTAATACTAGCCTGGTACGACAAGGAGTTGGAGACATTCTCATTCAAGGTGCCATACGCGTCAAATGCTGAACTAAACGCCAAGTTCTGAGGTCTCTGACGCCCTTCGCCGAGGACTCCGGGGGAGACAAAGCCATCCTGAAATGCAGCGATATAGCTGTTCGCAAATGACCACCTATCTCGCGCCGCAACAGTATTTAGCGTGCCTGTTTGATAGTTTCGAAGGGCCGTTGAGTACTCTCCTCGTGTGGGATTCAATAAGAAGTAGCGGTTGCTATTCACGTCTAACTGCTTGGCTAAATCCTCCAGGGATGCTTGATCAGCATTTAAGTTGCCTACGTCCACGGAGGACATGCCGTCGATTGCGGAATGCAAATCTGCTGTATCAATGGCGTTAAGCTCCTCTCCTTGGTGAGCTCGCCATGCAAACTGCCCCCAATGCTTAAATGGTTGATAACCTTCAGAAAGTGGGCTTTGGTAGAAGATGTTCTTTTTTAAGTTGTTCCCGCTGTACGAAGCCTGAACGGTGTTGCCAGAATTTTTAATGGTGATGGCGTTCAAGTGAGAATGGATGTACTGCGCCAATTCCAGAGCATTAGGGCCCTTAATAGAGAATTCAAAGTGCACCGTATCCACTGCTTGGTTGCTTAACGCACTACCGAGAAATGAAACCGATGAATTGCCGTTGTAACTCGTAGGATTCAGAAGTATTCCTGGTTTCAACTCATCACCAACAGTTTGGTATTCTATTGTATGCCCTGAGCTCTTCTTGGTAATCACAATGGCCTTTTCCGCAAGCGTTTTATTGTCGCGTTTTGTGGTCATGTAGGCGATGAGCTTGTCGCCATAACTAAAGTTCTGCAGCAAACTGTTCAGATCCGCCTGATTCGCACTAATATCTGCGAACGACTCAACGCTTTGGTTGGTGCCCGAATAAATCTGCGAACCCTCGTTGGCTAATAACTGATTGTACACAGCCTTCTCAACCACAGGATATTGACTTACAGATAAATCTGGGCAGTTTGGGTTCGTAACCTTTAGTATCGGGCGCCATTGAAGTTCTTGCCACCCGATGTTGGAACTTGAAAGGACCTCAAAAGAAAGTAGAATTTGGGAATTAGAGGCCACGAAACTGAGTCCCCCTTTTTGCCCAATAAACGGTGCACTTGCACCGTTTTCGTCGTAAAACGAGGTAGGTAACGCGCTACTACCTTCTGCCATAATACTGACATAGCGCTTTTGGTCGATCACATCGCCTGTTAACTCGTCAAGTTCGGTCTGGCGGATGACAAAATGAAGGTCCGCCGTTGCGGTATAATTGGTTGGTGCACCGAGTTCGATTTCAATTTCATCGTCTGCATTAACCAATACGGTTGAGGGCGAAGTCACCAAAAAAGCCTCCGCATATGAAGAGTTAAAGTATTTATTACCAGCGCCATCGGTAATTGACGCTCCTGTAGTGTAAGTAACTGTCGGATTCCAATTTATAAAATCATCAAATCCATCAACATTGTAATGTGTTCTAAACATCAGGATGTCTCCCTTGGACACATTAATGTTCGACTTGGTTATGTTTGGGGGACTTGTGGGCGATACGATCGTGAAGGGGACTTCAAAACCTCCATTTTTTTGAACGGCTACTTTGGCTGTGCCTGGCGCCCCGGCCGCACAAGACGCGATTCCGCTAATATTGACCATGCCGCTTTTGGGAGCCTTCCAGTAGCGCACAATTTCAATTGGCTCACTATTATTGGTAGATCGAGAAGAAACAACAGGCTGACCCTTTAGAATGGGATTTAATGTGTTTTCGCTACTTGAAACAAAGTTCAACGCACCGTCATTGGTCATCCGACCGAACAGCACCTTGACATGGTCATCACCCTGTTCAAGAACATCCAATACACCATCTGAATTGTAATCAATTAGCGACCGCTCTGAAGCAGAGTTCGAGTTGTCCCAACTAAGGCCGGAATATCCAATCTTTCCTGACCAATCTAGCGTCAATCTATTGGATTGGCTTTGCGTGGCAAAGCTATTCCGATATCTGATGGGCGTGAATTCTCCAAACGTCAAATCGTCAACACCGAGAAGGATTCCTGGTCGGTACATCTTGGTTCCAGTGGCGAATTCCATGAGAATATCGGGCAACCCATCTCCATTGACGTCCATCATTTGATGTTTGGTGGTTGAGATATTTGCACCTCGATTGTACTGGAGTCCTATGGAATAGTCGTGTAAAAATTTGAGCCAAGCAGGGGTCATCGCATTGATTGGAACGTAACCCACTCCCACTCTTGCACCCCCTGACCACCCTGCTGAAGTAGACGAATTGATTACCGAAGGAGGAATGGTACTCCGTACAGCCCGGCCCAACCACCCATCCATTTCACTAGGAATGGTGCCGGCATCGGAGTTCCGATTGTCGATTGCGATGGTCTTTTCGGTATACGTGAGGTCATGGGAGCCGTAGTAATCAAAGGTGTGTTCGTAAAACTTCTCAGATCCAGTGCCCGACTGATGCCATTCACTTACTCCCGCCAATTTAGTCTTGTTAAAGTATCCCTCCTGTAAATCAAGCTTATAGCGCTTGACCTCCTGGTTGTCGTATTTAACAACGATGTCGGTGAGCTTGCGATCATCGACCAGTTTTAATCCCTTATTCATCGAAATGCGATCATCAACGCGGCCATTTGCGGTCACAAACTCCACGGTGTATTTGCCCGGGGTGTACCCGGATTGGCCAACGAAACCCGTGTAGGTAACTTTTGACAGCCACATGGCCGTTCCGTTTTCGAATATTCCGGCGGGATATTTAGAGAACTTTGAGTAGGAATAGTCAATTACATTGCCCCACTTGTCTACAACTCTTGATAAGAACCATTGAGTAATATTGGCTCCGGCCATTAACTCAGACTGGACGTCTGCAGTTTGGCCGTCCTTCGTTCCGTAATAGTATTTGGTTTGGTTGGCGTCCGTGACGACCCAGAAGTAATTCTCAGGAGAATTTCCATGTCTAACAACCGTTCGGTAGCTTCCTTGGGTCTTGGTGAAAAAATTCTGCGGCCCCGACACACGGAATACCGGATCATAGTTATTACCTGTGACCTTAGGCCTGTTCGCTTTGTCACCATCCTGTCCGTGAAGGCTTTGACCGTCAAGTGTGTATACTTCACTTTCAACTTCCGCGTCAAACGTCGGCACACCCCAACGGGTATCGACGCTGATGCTCTGCACCGGGATGCTCCATCCGTATCCGCACCAACTCTCGCCGCCCGACGACGAGTAGTTCAGCGCAAGTTGCGGCGTCATCCCTTGACGGCCCACGGGAATGCTCAATGGGTAGGAGATGTTGGCGTCTCCCTGCTGGTTGGCGGTCGGAGGTTAGATCAACGAGATGCCTTCGGCCGGACTCTTTGGCTCAAGGTCTGAAATGGCCGTCGGCATAAAAGCTGCCGCCTCGGGCATTTCGGGCGATTTGATGAGCGCGGCAAAGTAATCCGTTCCGCCAGGAACTTCAGCTTCCAACGAAAATGCGGCGTGGTCCACCGCATGCACGCGGGCTTCCTTCCAGCTCCGGCTCGGGTAGTCAAAGTACATGACGCGTGCCTCGCGGAGCTTGCTCACCCCCAAAGTGCCGTTCACGCCAATCCGCACCCGAACGTATTCCTTGCGGTCAAGGCTGCGGTAGGCGGTGGCGCCACGGGTAACGTTGGTCAAACTCACCGGTATGGCGGCTGTTTGTCCGCGGTCAAGCGCAAAGGCCAATCCTGCATTCACCTCCAAAACCGAGAAGTCGGCACTCGAGGCACTGCTCAGGACCAGTTCTCGGCTCGCCGCCTTGTTGCTGGGCCGCACTTCCACACGGTTCACCGAGGTTGGCAGGCTGCTGGTGGCAGAGAAAAGCAACGTATTGGTGCCCTCCCGCAGAAGTTCTTTCGCGATCACGACCTCCTGACCTGCGACCGGCAGGTAGTGCTCACCGTTGACAGTGATGCCCAATGTTCCGCCCTGAGCGCTAAAGCGCACCGCAACATTTTGGGTTGGGTCTGAAGACAAGTCAACCCGGTAGACGTCGTCGTTGGGTTTGTTTAGGGCATCTTCGGGATGGTTGTTGAGGTAGGCCACATGCTCATCGAGTAATTGGACTTCAAAAGCTTCCGAGACTGGGGCGCTGAGCTCGTTTTTCCTAAAGGCCGCGAACGATTCCGCTCTGGGGGCGGTCTTGGGGCTTGATGAGCGCTCCAAGTTCATGGGCTTATTCCAAGGTTGTTCAACCACTACCCTGACTGTTGCCATCAAATCTGGCATCATCATGACAAAGGCAATTGTAAAGGCGGCGCAACGGTCAATGATAAGCTTAGTACGGTTCATTTCTATCGTAATTGAGGTCAAAGGGGGATTTCTTTAGTGGCCTGCCACCAGTAGTTTTTGGCTGTAGATGATTCCATTTTGAATCACCACGACGGTATGAAGACCTGGGCTGGTGCCTATCAGGTCCACGGACATTTGATCCGTGTATGCAAGTACTTGCTTCATTTCAAGTTTACCCGCACCGTCATTCAGCATAACGGTAACAGGATTGCCGCTTGGAAGGCCGCTGATGACAAGTTTCGAGTCTTGGCCAACCAATACGGGGTTGGGGATTAACGCCAGGTTAGGGCGTTTAACCATCGGATCCTTTGCCCCCGATTCGTCCACGTGAATAATTCGTTCCGAGACCACCTGGCCATCTTTGTCCAGTAACCACACCTGGTACTGCCCCTGGTCCATAAAGGTGGAGAATGTCTGCCCAGGTAGGGTTTGCTCAACGGTCAATCCGGAATTTAGGTGGAGGTATTTAAGCTTCAATCCACCCAACCCGCTTGAGTTATCTACCGTGAGCTCATTGGCGACCGTGGTAATGGTTATCTCGTCGCAGGGATCTCCCTTGATGTCTGTGAAGAAGTAGTGCTTTCCGTTTTGAATGCTGGCCAGCGGAACCCGAAACGACACCTTGGGTGTGTTGCTGATCTTCGGCACCCAGATGTAGTTCAAGCCGTCGGTCAACCAAACCGAGTCAGATACGCTTCCTTTCGCTGGCGGATCAACGCTTACATACAAATAAAGAGCCGCACTCGCCCAGTTCATGGGCTTCAACTTCCAGTTGCCCAGCGGATTGGATCCGTCGCGCAGGCAACGCAGGTAGGTGGACATGGATTCCGGAACGCGTTCGCTCATGATCAGGAATGCTCCTTCATTGATGGAAACATTGGGCATCACTCCTTGGGGTACGGCTCCGTTGAGACTTAGGCGGATGTACGATCCGTGCGACGCCATGCTTTGGGATTGGTAAAAGTCCTCGTTGGAAGATCTGCCAAGTCCCAAAACGCGCAAGTCGTACATCTTGTCGGTTTTAAAATCCCAGTACCGTGAACTATCGGCAGCCCAGTAGTCCCTCCAAATGCGATCGGTCACCCCGGTGATGGGCACGGAATATTTGATTGCTAGGTAGGAGTTGACCTTTTTGATGTCCGCGCGGTTGTTGAGGTGGGGGTAGTAAATGAGCTCGGCAACAGAAAAGAGGGTGGAGTCGACGATGTGGAGCTCCGGAATGACGCTGGTCTTAAATCGCGGCGAGCGCTGCATTGAAAGGGTCAGGATCTTGGGCTGGCCGTCGCTGAAGTCCAGAGCTGTGTTGCTCGTTCCGTGTGTTAACTGGTTGTCGTAAAGCACGATGTCGCCCAATTCCATGAACTGAGCGCCATTTGAAGTAGTGAAATTGGGCTTGAGCACCAAGAATAGGGTGGTTGCACCCTGCATAGGCGGAATAGTGCTGTCGGCTTGCTGACGGAGCTTGAGCAGGTTAATGGAGTGGTAGTTGGCGAAGAAATCGCTTGAGTCGCCTTGCCGCGACCACAACGCGGACCCTTGGACTCCGCCCGGTGCGACGGGCGACTGAGCCTTCATGTGGAAAATGTTCAGCGCCAGGGCTGAAAAAACAACAACTAATCGGGCTAAATAGGCGGCACGGCACATATGAAGTGGGTTAGGTCAATTCCAAGGGGCAAGTTGATGAAATTTTTTAATACTAATAATGATAGAAAAGTATCATGTTGATTAAAAATTTATGTAGTATGACAACCAGAGTAAAATTCAACACGCTCCGATGAAGACACTACCAAGCTCTAAGTGAACTTGGTCACGGGCGCTAGCCGCTCGATCTTCGGCTATATTGGCGTAACGTAACATGTTACGTTACGCCCCTTTTAGGCCGATTTTTGACTTTGATATATTTTCAAACGTCTTATAATCAATTATATAAATCCTGTAACAGATCGTAACATCGTGTTACGAAACGGCCAAAACGTAACATACATGTTACGTTTTTTCCGCAGGGTCTTTTGACCTAAGATGAAACCGTGATGAAAATCCAGAGCCGTCCCTTGAAATAATGCTTCATGGATCCCATTATGTACTATTTACAAACCGACCCCGTCGCAAAAAATCACAGTTGAACGCGGCGATTTGAAGAAAATTCATCTCGAGCCCCTAGGATTCAGCGAAACATGTTGCATCCCCAAGAAATTTGACCAAATTCTGTAGACAAAAAACGAACGACGACCGAAATCGACCGAAAAACGCACGAATTTTTTCTAATAAACGCCAAGGATGCAGTAAAAACGCATGAAAAAGGTCTAAAATCGACGAATTCCTAACGAATTCCGCATAAATTAATGCGATTAACTCATCAGGAGTGCTTGTTTCGTTTCTCATTCGTCTACATTTAGTATGAATGCTAGCCTCTTTGTTTGACTATTTAGTTAGCCGACTAAGGAAAAGTCACCTTGCCCGGTTGCTCTTCACGGGCCAGACGATTTCTGGTGCTTCAAACTCCTACGGCATTTCTGGTGTGGACATGCTTTCAAGGGAGTATGTAGACACCTATGGCCGCAAGGTGCTGGCGATGCAGGCCGATCCCAA
>Ga0208024_1000244_pt1 | contig 14020 bp, 14 predicted proteins | sample Colrivmet1546B02_FD_187639 | JGI IMG/M metagenome (GOLD analysis project Ga0208024, IMG submission 187639) | Estuarine microbial communities from the Columbia River estuary - metaG 1546B-02 (SPAdes) (version 2) | ecosystem: Environmental > Aquatic > Marine > Intertidal zone > Estuary | place...
GCAGAACACGCCATAGGGCGCCAGATGCATAAGGATCGTCACCATACGCATGATCACAGCATTAAAATCTTCAAATACGGCCAATAACGATTTTCCCGCATTGCCCGCCTGAGTAATGGCAATGCCTACCAAAACTGAGAACACAATAATCTGTAGCATATTGCCGTCTGACATCGCTTTTATCGGGTTGGTTGGGAAAATACCAATTAATACCTCTTTAAAAGAGGGCGGCGTAGGCGCATTAAACGAGGCAACAGCGCCGGTATCGATGCCAACGCCGGGATTGACGATGTTGGCGAAAACCAACGCCAAGGTAATCGCGATGCCGGTTGTAAAGAGATAAAGAGACAGGGTTTTTAGGGCAATGCGCCCCATTTTGACATTTTCACCCATAGCCGCAGAGCCGCAGACCAGCGAGACAAACACTAAGGGCACCACGAGCAACTTAAGTGATGCAATAAAGATTCGCCCTATCACGTCGAACACATATTCGACCAGCCAAGCACTGGCGGGCCCTTGGTCGCTGCCATCATTCGACGCATGTAAAATCAATCCGACAAGAATGCCCAGCACCATACCGAGAATAATCTTTGATGACAGTTTCATAATAAATCCTTAGGGTTGGTCGGCTATTCTACTGTATCCGCCAAGTTAAAAAACGCGTTTTAAATTCCGGTACACGCCAAAGCAGTAGGCACAGAAAAACTAAATTGGCCAAAGACACCGTGAGAAAGAACAGTGGGATACTCATTTGTATCACGCTCAGACAGACAATTCCCACTGCAGCGCCAGCGACCATAAACAGTGCATTTAATACATTATTCGCGGCTAAGACCCGAGCGCGCTTGTTGCTGGCGGTGCGCGATTGCACCAAGGCGTAGAGTGGCACAATAAAAATACCGCCAAATAAACCGATAGCGGTTAAGTCGAAAAACACACGCAGCGCGCTGGTCAGTGTGAAAAACTGCAGGGGAAGCACATCTAACGCCGTGGGGTTCGCCAACTGATAGGCATTAGATGAGAAGAAAATATCGGTGCTAAATAGAGTTAGGCCAATAGCACCTATCGGAATCAGCCCCGGCTCCACCTGTCCCTTGGATAACTTGGCGCAGAGAACCGAGCCGATCGCCACACCAACAATAAAGGCACCCAGTAGTACAGAAATAAGCGTCGGGTGGCCCTGCAAAACCGTCACCGCAAAATTCGGGACTTGCGTTAAGAAGCTGCCGCCAAAGAGCCAAAACCACGAAATGCTGACAATGCAGTAAAACACCGACATATCTTCCCGAGCAAAGCGAAAGTTGCGCAGCGTCTCGGTAAACGGGTTGAAGCTCAGCATGATCTCGCCAGAGTCTGCTGGCGCCGATGGGATTTGGCAACTACTCAACCAACCGGCAACCGCCACGAGCATCGCCAGCATGCCAACCAGCAAGGTGCCCTGATCGTAACTGACCAGCCAAGCGCCGAGTAATGTGCCCAAGAGAATGGAGACGAAGGTGCCCATACCCACCTGCGCGTTACCGCTCATTAACTCATGGGTGGCTAAGTGTTGAGGAATAATGGCGTATTTAATCGGGCCAAAAAACGCAGATTGGGCGCCTAGCGCGAACAACACGCCCATCATCATGCCAACATTTTTGGTCAATAGGGCATAACAGCCCACTAACATAATAAGAATCTCGGCAAACTTAATACGTTTTATCAACCAAGCTTTATCGTACTTGTCTGCGAGCTGCCCCGCAGTGGTTGAAAACAGAAAGTAGGGGAGAATAAACAAACCGGCGGCGAGATTGGTTAAAAAATTCGCGTCACTGGCGGTGGCTGAAACGCCCCCGCTGACCACAATCACCAACAGTGCGTTTTTAAACAGGTTATCATTCAGCGCGCCTAAAAATTGCGTGGCAAAAAAAGGTAAGAAGCGCCGCTGCCCAAAGAGATAAAACTGCCCCTGCTGTTTTTCCACGGTTTTGCTCCGCTTGTTATTGTCGTATCAGTGAATCTTAAGCCACCTTAACACACTACTCGTCGCGGGAAAGATGCGCGAGCGCGCCAGCATGCAGCTCCCAGTTCTGACCGTCAAAGGGTTCGACCACAACCGACTTTATATGTGTGCGGTCTAAGCAGCGCAAATTGGCGCTGAAGCCGTCAGGGTTTGATCGTGGTGTATAAAAGGCCTTGATACCGCAGTACTTACAAAAGGTATGTTTGGCTGCGCCGGTATTAAAGGTATAGGTTGTAATCGCGTCAGCACCGGCGATCAAGCGAAAGCGCGACGCTGGCACAATCATCTGATCGCCACCGCTGCGGTAGCACATAGAGCAATTGCACGCGTGGGCATGCAAGTCTGCGGGCGCGTCGATTTCAAACTGAACCTTGCCGCAATGGCAAGACCCTTTGTGAGTCAGTAAGTCTGGCATGTTTATGGTCCAATAAAGTTTTTGGTCATTATAAGTGCTGCGGATGGGGCTTGGCGACTGTGTTCGTTCAATGGTCTTAGACGCAAAAAATGTTAACGCGCCACTTTGGCTACCCACATGGAGTAGCCTCAAAAAGTTGTTGTCTAACGATATTTTTGGTACGGTTGCGATCCCAAAAACCAAGTAATACCTAAATCTAAAACATATCTCGGGGGAGATCTATGAAAAAAGCCACTATTTGGAAGTTAAACACTATTGCTGCCGCCATTATTTCTGGCGCCACAATGATGCCTGTTATGGCAGTTGCGCAAGACGGTATGGTTGCGATCCCAAAAACCAAGTAAAACCTAAATCTTAAACATATCTCGGGGGAGATCTATGAAAAAAGCCACTATTTGGAAGTTAAACACTATTGCTGCCGCCATTATTTCTGGCGCCACAATGATGCCTGTTATGGCAGTTGCGCAAGACGGTATGGTTGAAGAAATCGTTACCACGGGCAGCCGTGCAAAAGCGCGATCAGCCACTGACACTGTTGCGGCAGTTGACGTAATCACCAGTGCTGAACTGACTAACCAAGGTGACATGGACGTAGCAAACTTGCTGCGTAATTCTGTACCTTCTTTCTCTGTCAATGACCAGCCTATCAGCGACGCGGCTACGCTCGTCCGTCCCTTCCAGCTGCGCGGCATGGCGCCGGATCACTCGTTGATTCTGGTTAACAACAAGCGTCGTCACAGAGCAAACGTTATTGTTTGGTCAGCCGGCGGCATTTCAGACGGTTCACACGGTGCTGATGTTTCTACTATTCCTGGCATGGCGTTAAAAAGCGTCGAAGTTCTGCGTGATGGTGCAGCAGCACTGTACGGTTCTGATGCTCTGGCTGGCGTGATCAACTTCAAGTTGAAAGATGCAAGCGAAGGCGGCAGTGCTGAAATTCGCATGGGCGAGTACACTGAAGGCGACGGCAAAATGGCTTACTTTGCCGGCAACATGGGCATGGAGCTGGGCGCCAACGGTTTTGCTAACGTGACATTGGAATACGGTTCTTCCGACGAAACTGTTCGCTCTGTTCAGCGCAACGATGCTGCGGCACTGATTGCTGCTGGCTACCCAGTTGCGGATCCTGCTCAGAAGTGGGGCCGTCCATTTGTTGATAACGACCTAAAATTATTCGTTAACTTCGGCAGCCAGCTGACTGACAGCGTTGAATTATACGGCTACGGCAACTACGCGACTAAAGATGTTGACGGTGGATTCTACTTCCGTAACCCGCTTACTCGCGGCGGTGTTTATGCGTCAGGCGGTAAACTTCTGGTAGGCGATACTACTGGCGATATGTCTGGCAACTGCGGTCAATACGCGGTGTCAACAGCCGACCCATCAAGCGCGGCGCTTGCAGCTGCCATCGCTGGTCTGAAAGCCGATGACAACTGCTTCAACTTCAACGAAACCATTCCTGGCGGTTTCACGCCACGCTTTGGCGGTACCGTCACTGACATCACGTTTATGATGGGTTTGAAAGGCGCATTGGACAACGGTTTGACCTGGGACATCAGTGCATATCGCGGTGAAAACGAAGGCGATTTCTACATCAACAACACTGTTAACGCTAGCTTGGGTGCAAACTCTCCACGCAACTTTGATCCAGGCCTCTACCGTCAAACTGATACCAACTTCAACGTTGACTTTACCTACGCTGTAAGCGAAACCGTGAACGTCGCGTTTGGTGCAGAACACCGTAAAGAAGAGTTCACGATTGGCGCGGGTCAGACTGAGTCTTACATCGACGGCGGCCTTGGTGTTCAAGGTTTCAGTACTTCTACAAACGGATTCCCAGGCTTCTCTCCTGACATCGCCGGTACGTTCGGTCGTGCAAACGACGCGATCTACGTTGATGCTGAGTGGGATGCAAGCGAAGATCTGCTGTTAGCAGCAGCTGTCCGTTTTGAAGATTTCGACGGCTTCGGTAGCACCACAAACTACAAGCTGGGCGCTAACTACAAGTTGACTGAAAACATGGGTGTGCGTGCAACTTTAAGCACAGGCTTCAAAGCACCGACTTCAGGTCAGTTGAACGCGTCGAACATTTCAACCTTGATCGACAACGGCGTTCTGGTTAATAAGGGTGTAATTCCAGCCTCTAACCCTGTAGCCGCTTTTGCCGGTGCAGTTGATCTGCAGCCAGAAGAGTCTAAGAACTTCACCGTTGGTCTGTTCGGTAACCTCGGCGAGTTTGACGTAACGTTTGACTACTTCAACATTGAAGTAACTGATCGTCTGACATTGTCAAAAGACTTCAGTTTGTCAGCTGCTGATATCGCTGCATTGACAGCCTCTGGCGTGTCTGGTGCGAACGATATCGCTGTGTTCAGATTCTTCACTAACGACTTTGAAACAGAAACCAGTGGTTTTGACCTTGTTGTATCGACTGAGACTGAGTGGTTGGGCGGTTCTACTTCTTGGAACTTAGCGTACAACAACACTAAAACTGAAGTGACGTCGCGCGGTCAGTACATTGATGACGTTCGTGAAAAGTCAATCGAAGAGATGTCTCCTGATACACGTTACAACCTGTCTGCCAACCACATGATGGACGGCTGGAGAATGCTTGCTCGTCTGTCTTACTACGGCGACTGGTATGACTCAAACCAGGATCTGAACTACTCTGGCGTCAACGTAGTTGATGTTGAAGTGTCTTACGACCTCAACGAAAACTCTGCCATTATGATCGGCGGAAACAACATTTTTGACGAAGCTGGTTCTACAAAGCACAACGGCGCTGCTGGCGCGGGTAACAAGTACAGTGAATTCGCTCCAATGGGATTCAGCGGTGCTTTCTGGTATGCCAAGTACAGCTACAACTTCTAAGAGACTCCTAGCGAGTTAATAAGAAGCGTTTGTAAAAAGTAAGACAAAAAAGGGGTGCCAATTGGCACCCCTTTTTTTTATCGGCTTCAGACGCATTATGGCTTTAGATACAAGCCAAGAACGGTGGTGCTGCGATTGCCTGAATCGCGGCGATCGAGATCCAGAAACGTTGCCAGCACCTGAAATCCAGCCTTTCGCATCATACCCGCAGACGCGAGATTCTCCGCATGGCGATCGATTACCAACATCTCCGCACCGAGACTTGGCGCGCGACCCAAAATATTCAAGAGCAAGGCGCTGCCAATGCCCTGCCCATTGACCTCCTGATGAACAGCGACGTCGGCGAGATAAATCGCTGGGCGCCCGTTGCTGTAAGCGATATAGGCTTCGGGCAGTGCATGGGGGTGGTAAAAAATCGCGAGTCCCACTAGCTGATCTTCAATGCAGGCGACTAGCGCCGACGCGTCACCGGCGACGACCGATTGGAATTCTGCATCGACGCCGTCCACAGGAAGATGATTCCAAGGGTTTGCGCCGTGGCGAAACAGAAAAGCCTTGAGATCGTTCAATTCGCGCGGGGCCGCTAGGCGATAGTCGATCAAAGGCAAATCTCCGTTTTAGGTCGGACAGATGTACAGCGTCTGATATTCGTCGCGATTAAGCGGCAAAAGATCTCGAGGGATTCACCCATAAGCGCTGCCTTAACGTTTATTAACAATCCAGATCGTCGGCATAGAGAGAAATTGCCCGTTGATAGCCTTTAATCGCCTCACTGTTGGTCGTGGCGAGTAACAGCTTCAGAAGTAGCGCGGTTGCCTCTTTGTGTCGCCCGAGGTTGTGGAGGCACATGGCGTAAAAGGGCTGCACTTCAATGGCGTTGGGATATTCTGAAAGAGCGGACCCAAAATAGCGCAAGGCTTCGCTGTATTCCCCAAAACTGCGCAGCGTGGATGCTATCCCTAGGAGTGCATCAAGGCGATCGTGGGGCGAGAGAGTGCCTTCTAAAGCGGACTTATAGTGGGGAAGGGCCTCTTGCTCTAGACCTTGGTTGTCGTAGGTCCATGCCGTGTGCAGGTGTGCGATGGCGCCATACTGAATATCATTAATCAGCGCTGCTAACGCTGCTCGAGATTCTTCGTATTGCTGGTTGCGGCGCAAGGCAATGGCCTGTTCGACAATCGAGTGCATTTCAGCTCCGCGCCTAGATCAGGCGTGTTCAAGTAAGAAATTTGTTGCGACCTCTCCTGCAATACCTGCACAAACAACACTAGCGCCTGTTTACTTAACGCTAATGCCCAGCTGGTCCCAAAGATCATCAACGCGCTGTTTGACGGCAGAATCCATACTGATCGGCTCGCCCCATTCACGATTAGTTTCCCCGGGCATTTTGTTGGTGGCATCGAGCCCCATTTTCGAGCCAAGACCAGACACCGGCGACGCGAAATCCAGGTAATCGATGGGGGTGTTTTCGATCATAACCGTATCGCGCACTGGGTCCATGCGGGTGGTAAGTGCCCAGACCACATCTTCCCAATTGCGCACATCCACGTCGTCGTCGGTGACGATGACAAACTTAGTGTACATAAATTGTCGCAGAAAGGACCAAACACCCATCATCACTCGCTTGGCGTGGCCAGGATATTGCTTTTTCATACTCACAATCGCCATGCGGTACGAACAGCCTTCAGGCGGCAGATAGAAGTCGACAATTTCCGGAAATTGCTTTTGCAGGATTGGCACAAACACTTCATTCAGCGCAACACCGAGCACCGCAGGTTCGTCGGGCGGCCGTCCGGTATAGGTGCTGTGATAAATCGGATTCTTGCGGTGCGTGATGCGTTCCACGGTGAATACGGGGAAGCGCTCTACTTCATTGTAATAACCTGTGTGGTCGCCAAAGGGGCCCTCGTCGGCTTCTTCGCCCGGATATAAAAACCCTTCGAGAATATACTCCGCCGTGGCAGGAACTTGCAGGTCGCTGCCAAGACATTTAGCGACCTGGGTTTTTTCACCGCGCAATAACCCAGCGAATGCATATTCGGAGAGGGTGTCAGGTACCGGAGTGACAGCGCCTAAGGTGGTAGCGGGGTCAGCGCCCAGCGCCACAGCGACTGGATAGGGTTTGCCAGGGAATTTTTTCTGCCAGTCGCGATAGTCGAGAGCACCGCCACGGTGGGCGAGCCAGCGCATAATCAATTTGTTTTTGGCAATTTTCTGCATCCGATAGATGCCCAGATTTTGCCGCTCTTTATCGGGCCCGCGGGTGATTACCAATGGCCAAGTTACGAGGGGCCCCGCATCACCTGGCCAGCAAGTTTGGATGGGCAATGTGTCGAGATTGACTGCGTCCCCTTCGAGCACAATTTCTTGGCAGGGAGGGTGTTTAATTTGTTTAACAGGCATATTCAGTACCTGTTTGAAGTCGTGGCGCTTTTCCCAGAGATCACGCAAACCTTTTGGTGGCTCGGGTTCTTTGAGGAAGGCTAATAATGTGCCGACGTCGCGCAGCGCTGAAAGGCTCTCTTGACCCATGCCCATCGCGACCCTGTCCGGCGTGCCGAACAGATTGCACAGAACTGGGACGCTGTAGCCTTTGGGGTTTTCAAACAGCAGGGCAGGGCCCTTTGCGCGCAAGGTGCGATCACTGATCTCGGTCATTTCGAGATAGGGATCAACCTCTTGGGTAATGCGCACAAGCTCGCCGCGCTTCTCAAGGTAATCAATAAAGTCGCGCAGGTCGGTATATTTCATAGAAAAGGTTAGCGCAAGGTTACTTGCGCTTCATGGCCCCGAAGAATTCAGCGTTGTTTTTGAATCCTTTCAGTTTTTCCACCATAAATTCGATGGCGGCGACGTCTTCCATGTCGTGGAGGAGTTTGCGCAAAATCCACACGCGCTGCAGTTCGGCTTCATCCATCAATAAATCTTCTCGACGGGTACCTGAGCGACGGATGTTGATGGCTGGATAGACGCGCTTTTCCGCGATCTTTCGATCCAGATGCAGCTCCATGTTGCCGGTGCCTTTAAATTCTTCGTAAATCACTTCGTCCATCTTTGAACCGGTATCGACCAGTGCTGTAGCGATAATGGTCAAACTTCCGCCATGCTCAATATTTCGCGCCGCGCCAAAGAAGCGCTTAGGTTTTTCCAGCGCATGGGCGTCAACACCACCGGTCAGTACTTTTCCTGAGGATGGAATAACGGTGTTGTAGGCGCGAGCCAATCGAGTGACGGAGTCGAGAAGAATGACAACGTCCTTTTTGTGCTCAACCAAGCGTTTGGCTTTCTCGATTACCATCTCTGCAACTTGCACGTGACGTGTTGGTGGTTCGTCAAACGTTGACGCAATCACTTCGCCGCGCACAGTGCGCTGCATTTCCGTTACTTCTTCAGGGCGCTCATCAATCAGCAGCACAATAATGTGACACTCAGGGTTGTTGCGAATAATAGACTGAGCAATATTCTGCATCATGATAGTTTTACCGGCTTTCGGCGGTGCCACAATCAATCCACGCTGACCTTTGCCGATAGGGGCAACAAGGTCAATAATCCGACCGGTAATATCTTCCGTCGAACCATTGCCGGCTTCGAGGCCTAGGCGCTGGTCTGGGAAGAGGGGAGTCAGGTTTTCAAAGAGAATCTTGTTGCGGGCATGTTCGGGGGCTTCGTAGTTGATTTCATCAACCTTGAGCATGGCAAAGTAGCGCTCACCGTCTTTGGGTGGGCGAATTTTGCCAGAGATGGCGTCACCCGTGCGCAAGTTAAAGCGTCTAATTTGACTGGGTGATACATAAATATCGTCTGGCCCGGCGAGGTAAGAGGCGCCAGATGAGCGCAAAAAGCCAAAGCCGTCGGGCAGTATTTCTAATACTCCATCGCCGTAAATGTCTTCACCACTTTTTGCGTGACGCTTGAGCAGTGCGAAGATGATGTCTTGTTTGCGAGAGCGAGCGAGATCATTGAGTCCAGCGGACACAGTCATTTCGATAAGCTCGCCAATGGGTTTTTGCTTCAGTTCAGATAAGTTCATAGAGGGAGGGTTTTCAGGGTTGCTATAGGGTTTTGGAAAAGAGTTGGGCTCACAGCCGATTTATTTTAGTGGTCTATCTAGGCTCAGTCGACGTTTACAGCAGTGGCGGTACGCGAATGACAGGCAGTGGGGGAGCCAACGTGGAGTAAATTAAAACTTGAATTTGCTGAAGTATAGCGTCGATTAATCAAAGCGCAAGTTAATTTTTGCGGCCCGAAGACCGCAAATACTGGACATGCTTGGCTTTAAACTACAAAAGCCCGTCGACAAATTCTACCAATTGGTTTTTAGACAGTGCGCCCACTTTGGTCGCTTCAACGGCGCCATTTTTGAACACCAGCAGCGTTGGAATACCGCGAACATTAAATTTTGCCGCAGTTTCAGGATTGCTATCGACATCAACTTTACAGACCTTGATACGACCGGCGTACTCTGTTGACAGTTCGTCAAGCAGTGGCGCAATCATTTTGCAGGGACCGCACCACGCCGCCCAAAAATCTACCAGCGCAGGAATGTCGGATTGCAGTACGTCGCTCTCAAAGCTCGCATCTGTGGTGTGAACGATTAGTTCGCTCATAGGGAAATCTCCAGTGTGTAAATGCAAATGTAAAATGGCGTCTTAATGCAGCATGTTACCATTGCCAAGGCTCAGGCCTCAATGCAAAAAAACGCTGCAAGGGGTGTTCTTTGGGCGATGCGCAGGTATTTCTTGCCTCACGCTTTTTAAGGCATGAGAGTCACTCTTTACTGTCGCGGGTCAACAGACGGGGCGGCAGTTTTGACCGCAGATTTTGGGTCAATATGAATCAATATCTCAGAGCCGGGAAAGGCATTTAATATACTCAGCTCAACTTCGTCCGAAATTTTATGTGCGGCCATTAGGCTGAGATCGTCGTCCAGCTCAAGATGCAGTTGTATAAATGTCATGGTGCCGGAGTGGCGTGAGCGCAAATCGTGCAGGCCGCGGGCTTTTGGATGCTGCATTACCAAGGCTTTGATTTTTTGTCTGTCTTCGTCCGGCAGTTCGCGATCCATTAAGTGGTCGTAGGAGGTGACAATAATATCCCGCGCGCTGAAGAGAATGTAGATGGCAATGGCACCCGCAAACAGACCATCAAAGCCAGGCCAGCCTGCGTTGGCGAGTAGCAGCGCTACAATGACGCTACCATTCACCATTAAGTCGGTGCGGTAGTGGAGCGCGTCGGCGCGTATGGCTGTGGAGTTGGTTTTCTTGATGACATGCCGCTGAAAGGCCAGTAGCAACATGGTTGCTGCGATAGAAATCGCCATAACAAAAATGCCGAGCTCAACCGATTCAACGGCGCTGGGCTGAATGACTCGTTGCCATGCCTCAATCAGCAGATAGCCTGCCGAGCCGGCGATAAACAGCGATTGGCTCAGCCCAGCCAGGGCCTCTGCTTTGCCATGGCCGAAGCGATGTTCGTTGTCTGCGGGTGTGAGTGCGTGACGTACGGCGACTAAATTAATAATGGAGGCAACGGCATCCAGCATCGAGTCGATTAATGTTGCCAGCAAACTCACTGAGTCAGACGCGGCCCACGCAAACAGTTTTGCAGCAATTAAAACGATGGCAACTGAGGTTGAGGCGTAGGTGGCGAGGCGCAGCAGTTTTGCTGTTTCTTCTTGGCTTTGGCTGGCTTGGGTGTCAGCTGCGTCAAACATAGTATTTTTTGCCGAATGGGGATGGGTGATTCTAACAAATTAATAGCCCGAGGTTAGGAAAAACCTTGCAAAACGCTGTTAAGAAATTGGTAGCCCAGTGCCGTGGTGCGGTAACGCTGTTCATCGATTTCAAGTAGGCCCTGGGCTTGTAGCCGTGCGACCTGTTTGGCAATAGCTGACTCGGGCAGGCCGGTTCTCTCGGTGAAATACTGTTTTGGCACGCCCGCGCGCAGGCGCAGGCCGTTTAGCATAAACTCCATAGCCAACTCGTCGCTGGGGATCGTTTGCTGCTTGGCCAGTGCCGAGGTGGCGCGGCTTAAATAGTGATCTGGCTGGCGGGTTTTGCTGGTGCGAATAATCTGCTGGTGCGAGGGCAGGGTTATCTTGCCGTGAGCGCCTGCGCCAATGCCGAGGTAGTCGCCGAATTCCCAGTAGTTGATATTGTGTCGCGCCTGTTGGCCGGTCTTGGCAAAGGCAGATACTTCGTATTGGCCGTAGCCGCCATCGAAAAGCATGTCCATGCCCGCTTGTTGAATGTCGCTGAGTTGGTCCTCCTCGGGCAGTTCTGGAGGTCGCGAATAAAACGCTGTGTTTGGCTCGATGGTGAGTTGATACCACGAGATATGCAGTGCGCCGCCATCGATTGCGTACTGAATATCCCTCGCAGCCTCTGCGACAGTCTGTCCTGGCAGGCCATGCATGAGGTCAATATTGAATCGTTGAAATCCTGCGCTCTGAACAGTGGCGATCGCCGATTGCGCCTGTTTGCCGTCATGGATTCGCCCGAGCTTTAAGAGATGGGCGTCGTCAAAGCTTTGAATTCCGATGGAGAGTCGGTTGATGCCTGCCCTGCGAAAGTCAGCAAAGGTTGTCTGCTCCACGGTGCCTGGATTCGCTTCCAAGGTGATTTCAATGTCGTTTTCAAAGCCGATAAGCCGCTCTGCGGCGGTGAGTATTTCGCCAATGCCGGCGGCGGAGAAAAGGCTCGGTGTGCCGCCGCCAAAAAAGATTGATGACAGCCGTCGCCCTTGCGCCCACGGCAGATCCCGCTGCAAATCCGCTAATAGCGCTTTGATATAGGCCTGCTCGGGTATCTCTTGGCTGGCTTGGTGCGAATTAAAGTCGCAGTACGGGCATTTGCGCACACACCAAGGAATGTGGATATACAGCGACAGCGGCGGCAGTTGGCTTATGAGGTTAATGGTGGCCAGCCTTGTTTCAGTTTGTGCAGTAACTCAGCGGTGGCTTTCCCGCGATGGCTGACGCGGTTTTTTTCAGCCTTGGGCATCTCGGCGGCGTGACAGTTCTGCTCTTTAACATAAAACAGGGGGTCGTAGCCAAAGCCTTCGTGACCGCGGGGCGCGAGGGCGATATGACCCTCCCAGCTGCCTTGGCAGATAATCGGTGTTGGATCGCTGCCGTGGCGCATATAGACAATCACACACTGATAGCGGGCGGTGCGCTGTTCCAGGGGCGCGTCTGCAAGCAATTCAAGCAGTTTGGCATTGTTCTTTTGGTCGTTTGCCGCGGGGCCGGAAAAGCGCGCAGAGTAGATGCCGGGCGCACCTTGCAAGAGGTCTACCTCAAGGCCTGAGTCGTCAGCAATGGCGGGCATCCCGGAGAGAAGAGCGGCTTGGCGGGCTTTGAGAATGGCATTTTCAACAAAGGTCAGCCCGGTTTCGTCCGCGTCAGGTATCGATAGGCTCTGCTGGGGAATAACAACGATGCCCAAGCCTCCTAACATGTCCTGCAATTCTTTTATTTTTCCGGCATTGCTGCTGGCCAGTACTACCTTCAATGAGTGCTCCTCGAATCGCCCGCCACGGGTTAGCGGTGATGCATTTTAGTGGCGATGCATTTTAGTCGTGATACATTTTTTTCTGAAATTTAAGGGCGTAGGCCGGTTGGTCTTGCTGTGGCTGTACCGAAATTTTAAAGGTCAGTAAATCTTCGTTTTCGAAGTCAAAAGCAGCCAGATAATAAATCGTATCCTGCTCTCTAATTTCGACAAATTTTAGCGGCGTGCGCATCTGAAAAATATTGTAAACATCTCCTGTAATCACTGCCGGCAAGCCAGTGCCGGGGGTGCGGACAACGGCAATATTGACGAGACCTTTGTCTTTGCCGCGCACGATTTGATTGGCCACCGCTACGTCGGGGTCAATAAACGTGCTGTTGAACGCGCTGTAGAAAATTTTATATTGACCATGCTGTTTGAACAGTTTGTCGTCTGCATGGCTGTTGAGGGTACAGAGTAGAGCGAGTAACGCGAGAATCGTTTTCATGGGTATGTTCCTCCGTGGTGGACCAGCAGGCCCAAGCATAACTATTTACTGAGATGGTAAACAGCAGTTTCGGCGAACAGGTTGGGCCACAGCTTTTTGAGCTGCCTATCGGGAAATCGTTCACCGACAAATTGTTTTTTGATGACGTGAATATTGCGCTCGCGGCACAACACCTCAAAATCACGGTAGGTGAAAAAGTGGATATTGGGCGTATCGTACCACTGATAGGCAAGCTGCTTTGTTACTGGCATGCGCCCAAAAATACTGAGATAGAGACGTGCCCGCCAGTGACCAAAGTTGGGGAAGGTGATAATACATTCACTGCCAATCCGCAGCATTTCGTCGAGCACGAGGTGTGGGTAGCGCATGGCCTGCAGTGCCTGCGTCATAATCACGGTGTCAAAACTGTTGTCGGGGAAATTGTGCAAGCTGTTGTTGAGGTCTTGCTCAATAACATTGACCCCTTTGGCGATGCATTGCTCAATGGACACAGGGTCTATCTCAAGGCCGTAACCTTTTATGGCTAAGCGCTGCTTGAGCTCCGCCAGCAGTGTGCCGTCGCCGCAGCCAAGGTCGAGTACTCGTGAGTTTGATTTGACCCACTGACCGATAAAGCTCAGATCTTGACTCATGTCGCCTGGCCCTCAAGTTGGTCTGCCACTCGGCTTAAATACTTGGCCAGCACTTGCTCGTAACGTGGATTGGGCAGCAAAAAGGCATCGTGACCCTGGTCT
>Ga0208024_1000274_pt1 | contig 13246 bp, 9 predicted proteins | sample Colrivmet1546B02_FD_187639 | JGI IMG/M metagenome (GOLD analysis project Ga0208024, IMG submission 187639) | Estuarine microbial communities from the Columbia River estuary - metaG 1546B-02 (SPAdes) (version 2) | ecosystem: Environmental > Aquatic > Marine > Intertidal zone > Estuary | place...
CCCTGGCAGAACGTCGTAGCTCCATTGGCCGCAACACTCGGACGCGTGGGGGTATTTACCACAACCGTCGTAAGCGCACTGCTAGATGAACAACCACTGCCGTCCACCACCGTGACACCATAGCTGCCCGCATCTTTTGCCACAATGCTCTGCGTCGTAGCTCCCGTACTCCAGAGGTAACTATACCCCGCTGGCGCACTGAGCACCACCGAGTCACCCATGCAGAACGTCGTAGAACCACTCGCACTTACACTCGCCACCGGCAAAGCACTCACCACCACAGACGTCGCCGAACTGCTCGACGTACAGCCCGCAGCGGTATAGCCGGTTACCGTGTAGGAGCCTGCAGCATTCACAATAATGCTCTGCGTAGTGGCTCCATTGCTCCAGAGGTAGGAAGCAAATCCACCAGCTGCCGTCAACGTGACAGAGCCACCCGAACAGAAGGACGTACTTCCCGTGGTCGTAACCGCCATAGTTGGGATGTAGTTAACCGTCACTGTCGCAGGCAAAGACGCTACCGAACAGCCTGAAGCATTCGTGACCACTACACTATACGTACCGGCAGTCTTAGCCGTAATGCTAGACGTAGTTGCACCGTTGCTCCAGAGGTAACTGTAGCCGGCTGGGGCACTCAACACCACCGAGTCGCCTTGGCAGAACGTCGTTGCAGAACCTGCCGAAATCACCGCAGAAGGCAGAGCGTCCACCGTCACGGCGAAGGCGGCACTCAAAGAAGAACAGCCTGAAGCATTCGTAGCCAACACCGTGTAGCTACCAGCAGAAGTTGCCGAATAGCTGGCGGAAGTCGCACCAGAAATGGCCGTGCCATTCAAGCTCCATTGGTAGGCCGTCATTCCAGCAGGTGCCGCCAAGGTCAAACTCGAACCTTGACAGAACGAAGTCGCGGCGTTTGCAGCCGTAATCGCGGGGGTAGACAAATTGTTTACTACAACATTTACGGCTGAACTGGAGACAAAACAGCCATATGCATTCACATATGAAGCGGTGTAAGATCCTGTAGATGTGACAATTATACTATTCGTTGTGTCACCAGTATTCCAGGTGTACTGAGACTGACCTTGAGGTAAGGTAATCGTCACTGCACCACCTACACAGAATGTCGTTGGGCCCGATAATGTTGGGATAACCGAAATATTCTGTGGCAGTATCTCAACACTCTTCGTGGTAACTGTTTCTACACTGAAGGAACCGGTCAACGTGACAGTGATCGTTTTTAATCCATGTGAAGTGTACTTGTGCTTGAGCTGGCTTCCTTGCTTCACAGTCCCGTCACCAAAATCAACCGAAACGATTAGCGTCGTGTCTGGAGTCAAAGCTTGAACATTCAAGGTCAGACTATCCGAAAAGCATAAAACAGAATCTGACAATAAGGATACAACTGGTGTCGAACGGGTTAAAAGAGAATCTATTTTGCCTGTTCTCAATCCAAGATTGTTTTTTGCCTGAACCCTGTAGTAGTAGACCTCACCAGCCAAGAGACTCTGTACAGACTTGGAATACGGTACTTCATAATACGTACTACCCACATTCTCCCAAGATGTGCTATTTGTTAAGCTCGTTTTAGACGAGCCAAATTGGAATCTGGCCTCTGTTGCAATGAAATTGGGATCAACACCTGAGTTGAATTGAACTGAACCTTGCGAGCCTGTCGATTCAATTGCTTTATCCGTTCGAACCCTTGGTTTTGATGCATAAGGAGAAGCCCAAACACCTATACTCCTCTGACTTTCTGTAAGATTACTTCTCAGTGATGAGTAGAAATAGAGATAATAATTACCACCAATCACGTTATTATCCCGGTAATTGGTATCTAAGAGCAAGGAAGAATTTATCAAGACTGTGTCGCCAAATATTCCATCCCCATTCACATCCACAGTTGTATCTGATCTGTAAAGGTTGTATCCCAACAAATCGGGAATTGAGTCAGGACGTGTCCAATCAAGCTTAATAGAACTTGAATCTCCAAAAGCCGAGAACCCAGTACTTAAAACACCAGCAACATTAAGCTGAAATTCAAATCGGTAATCTTCAATAGGTATATCGAATCCTTCATTGTCGACTGCATTCCGAACTGATACCTTGTTATAACCGTCTGAACTTGTAAGTTGGGTCACATTGAAATAACCCGTCCAAACAATACTATCTGCCGACCAATATGAAGAATCTGCGATAATATTTTGAGTATATGGCTGACGAACGCCAAAAGTTACAAATGGTGTCACGGAAGTCCTCATAGCCCTATTAAACTCGACTTCAATCTTATGGTTGCCCAGTCCTATGAGCTTATGATATGGGTCATTGTAAATATTGATATCAGAAGAATCAAGTCGTATGGTAAAGACATGGCCGTGAGTTTCCTTTTTAGGCCTAGATAGTTTTTTGGTTGAGCCATTTAGAACCGGGAAAGACGGATTCTCTTGAAAATCAAAAATATTGGACTCAATACTCACATTATCCGTAAGACCATAGTAATTGCTGTCGATGACATTATTGATGTAATTAGAAAATGTTGCTCCACCACCATTTCCATCACGAACTCCGATAACATACCCAGTTCTTCTCAAATTGAAAGCATTCCCAGGCGCTTGATATCCATGCTTTAACAACGTGTTATTTCGAACCCTCTCAATATCATTAACTGAACCACATGCGATAGCTGGTTGCTCCCCGTAGTATTGTTCGTAAATGCTTCCAGAAACGAGATTATTTGCAAATTCACCCTGCCAATTATACGAGTCTAAACCCACAATGGGTAGATTAGAAATACAATATTGAATATTGGTTGCTTTCACATAGGCATTCCCTGAAGGCTTGATTATGTTCCAGCCATATCCATACCACGAATTACAATATTGTATAATGCAATCTTCGAAAGAAACTTTGCTACCTGGGCCAATTATTTCCGAGCCCCACTGCGAAGATCTACCTCCATATTCGAACAGACAGTATTTGAAAACTGCCATGTCGGTCCCAACATTTTTTATTTCTTCCCATCGTTGCCACCCGTTAATATTCTTGGTGAAAACGATTAGTGAATCAGGCTTACCAATTGCCGTGATATTATTGTATGCAATACCACGCCCCCCGTCTATTTGAATTTTTGTTCCTGGAGCAATTACCAGGGTATCAAATGCACTATTTCCAGTAATAATTACCTGGCAATCAGGAGTCCAATAGGTTGTCCCTGGATAGATACCATTGTACTCGCATCCCGCTTGTACCTCAAATACAATGTCTTGGCTTGTTGTGTCACCACCGGGGGTCCAAGAGTAAACATTAAACGAAATATTTCTTCCATTCACTACTCCACTATCAACTTGAAATTTGAATTGTGATGTAACGTTTGACATCGAAGCATAGCTACTTATGGAACCCAAGAAACTTACAGAATCCATGAAATGGATAACAGATTTGTCTTCAAAACGTGAAAGACGCACACCAACATAAATACTGTCAGAATAAGTGCCCAGGTTTTTGACATCCACTCTACCATTTACAATTTCTCCAGCATCAAGGTGAAAATCACCATCACCCAAAGCCGTATCAAGCATTGTGAATGACTTCATCCAAATCAAAGGCTTCTCTTCTGGCCAAATGGCCTTAACAATATCTATTGAAGGAAAACTTGCAGGGCTAGCCCAACCTTGGTTTTTTGTAAAGGTCCCATCAATGTCATACCATGACATGATGTAATCGATAAACAACTTTTCCTTGGTATTATTGGGGCGGAATGCCTTGTACATGGCAACGGACCCAGCAACTGCAGGACAAGCCATTGAAGTCCCACTATAGTTCGCGTAGGCCCCTCCTGGGATAGTTGAAATGATCCCTGCACCGGGCGCATAAACTTCATAATTGAATTCATCCGGGTAATCCGTGAAAGTCGGTCCATCAAAATCATAATTTGAGAACCACACACGATACCCATTCCAACCAGGATTTTGTTGAGTTGCCTGAGCCGCAAGAACATAAGTAAGAGCTCCTGGATACATGGGCGCTGGATACCTCCCGTCTGGACATAGAAATCCATCATTACGAATACAAAGTGCATCATTCCCAGCAGCTCCAACCGGAAGTGAAAATGCATATGCATATGCCAAAGCATTCTCTTGAGCTAGAGACCGTCCATATCCACCAAAACTCATGCTCAAAATATCGGCTCCATTGTTGGCAGCATAAACAACGCCTTGTGCAAGTGTTGCCGAATTGGACCCCCCTGAACTTTCCAAGCCCTTAATGGGCATGTATTTAGCCCCTTTTGAAATCCCAGCTATCCCCTTCGAGTTATGTTTGCCTACTGCAATACCAGCGCAGTGGGTTCCATGTGAGTTATCATCGGCAGCATGATTGTCAAGGTTAACAAAATCCCAACCACTTACGTCATCGATAAAACCATTCCCATCGTCGTCGACGCCGGGCAACCCATTTGCTTCTATATAATTGGTGAATCGCTTCCCTTGCAAGTCAACATGATTTGTATCAACTCCGGTATCAATGATTGCGATAACTATCCCATCGTCTGTTATCGAGCTATCTTGCATCACATGCCACACACTATCTACGTTCATTTGTGATGCGTTGTACTGGAATGCATAGAGACTGTCATTTGGAGTAAGTGCATCCGTTTTCATCAAATAATTCGGTTCGGCATATTTAATGATGCCAACCAAATTCTGCAGTTCATCCATTAATTCAAAGACCTGCATTGCATCTCCATTTGAATCAAATCTCACTCGATAAATATTGGTGAGCTTGGGGTATTCTACATATTTTCCCGAGTAGGTATGAAATCCCTTTTCACCACTTGGAATTGGCTTTTGAAATGGAAAAAGTTGTTCAGCCTCTTGAATTGAGTACCTCTTAAGAACTCTGTCAACTACTGCAATTTCCGTTTCGTTGTTTTGATTAAACGTGACATTTAAATCATCGTTAAATCTTATGATTATTTCATCATCCACCCAGTGAACTAAGTCATCAATTAACAACTGCGGATGTGGCCGTTCCGCTTGACTGAATAGATTATACGAGGCTACAAAAGTTAGGATGAAAAGAAATTTTCTCACTGTGAACAGTCTTTAATGAAGGTTCAATATGGCATGTGATAATTTCAAACCGGGTACACAACGGGTACATATTCCCAGACCTACCCCTTTAGGTCTCATTTTGAACGAAAACGGGGATTTTCTCCAGCGGGGCCAGATGTTTCGTTCCACGGCTACCTTTGCCCCATGATGCCTCACCCCTTCCAGGATTTAAAAAGCCAAACGCGCCTCGTTACCCCGCGCCGGATCGGCACAACCGCCTTGCGCATCGCCATTGCGGGAGTGATTGCCTACGTATTGAGCTCGCAATCGCCTTGGGTCATGACCCTGTGGTATATCTATGCGGGCTTTAACGTACTGGTCTTGGTGGGATTTTGGGCCTTCAGCCGATTCCTGCGCAAAAAGCTCGGTGCATTGGGCCAGCAGTTTGGACAGGTCCAACAGGAGGAAGACCTCGGCGAGGCCGAAGTCATCGAAGACGCCCAAATCGAAGACTAGAGTTACTTGCTCGCTCGGCGGTGTACCGTCACCGCCCATTGAGCCAACGAGCTATCCATTAAAAAGCACTTTCTCAAAGCAAAGGATTTGCTTCATCGCTCTAGGTCATGCTGAAGTTCTTCCAGGGATTTGCCTTTGGTTTCGGGCATGATCCAATGGGTGAAACCAAGCTGCAAAATCATGCAGCCCGCAAAGAAGACAAAAATCGGCCAACCTTCCGGAAAGGCCTCCTGAACCACTGGGCCAAGGAGGGTGATCATCGCAGCAAAAACCCAATGCGTGCCGGTACCCCAAGATTGTCCCGCGCCGCGGACAGAGTTCGGGAAAATTTCGGAAATGAACACCCAGATAACCGCCCCTTGGCCCATCGCGTGGGACGCAATAAACATCAGGATAAACGCAAGCGTGAACATGGGGGCCGCCTCGCTGTAAAAGGCAAATGCGACCATGCACAAGGAGAAGATGTAGCCCAGGGAGCCAATGTACATCAGCTGCTTGCGACCCAATCGATCGATGAAGTAGAGGCCCACAAACGTGAACAGGAGGTTGATTCCGCCCAAAGACACGCTAGAAAGCAAGGATTCACTGCTCGCAAAACCCGCATTTTCCAGGATGGACGGGGCGTAGTACAGGATGAAGTTGATGCCCGAAAGTTGGTTGAACATCGCAAGTAGAAAGGCCAGCAGAAGGGGAAATCGGAACTTTCTTGAGAAGAGGGGCACGGCCGGCTTGGAAGAAGTAGCCATCGCATCGGCTTGGATCGCCTGCAGCGTTTCCTCCGCTTCCTGAGAGGTTTCAAAAAGCTGCGTGAGGACGGCCTTGGCGGCCACCGGATCGCCCTTTTTCACGGCGAGCCAACGTGGACTTTCAGGGACGGTCAGAACCATGACGGTGTAGAGGATGGCCGGAATGGCTTCCACCCCCAACATGAGACGCCAGTCCCAAGCTCCCCCAACTCCCGCCAAGAAGTAGTTGGACAGAAAGGCGATTAAGATTCCAAAAACAATGTTGAACTGGTACAAAGCCACCAGTCTACCGCGGGATGAAGCGCTGGAAATTTCCGAAATGTAGGCGGGGGCGGCCACGGAGGAAGCACCGACCCCGACGCCACCAATAAAGCGAAAGAAGGAGAACGAATAGGGGTCCCACGCCAATCCAGAACCGATGGCCGAAACCGTAAACAAGGCCCCGATCCATATGAGCGTGGGCTTTCGACCCCAGGTATCGAGGGGCTTGCCTCCGAACAAAGAACCCAACACAGTCCCCCACAACGCCATGGACATAATGAATGTGCCATGGAACAAAGCCGAGGTATCCCAGAGTTCACGGATGGGCTCGTTGGCCCCCGAAATCACGACCGTGTCAAATCCGAAGAGAAATCCGGCCACGGCGACAACCCAGGACCATTTTTGTACGTTGCGCATAGGGTAAGCGTTTAAGAATGGGAAATCTACAAAGAGCGCATTGACAATTTTACTACCTTCCATGAAGTAATTCCCCGAGGTTATGAACACAAATACGATTGAACGAGTCCTGTTAGGGTTTGGCAGCGTGGTATTAATTGCCTTTGCTGCATCTTACATTGTCCCTCCCTTAAAAGAATTCAATAGCAGCCTGCGCATCGCCGCTATTGTTGGAGTCGCACTCTACGCCGTTTATAGTTTTTTAGTGCAAAGCAAGGATCAAAAGGAGATTTATTCGGCCGAAAAAGAAGCCGAAAAGTTTGAGAACCAAGCGCGCAAGGAGCGTCGCCGAGGAGATGAACTCCAAGAAGCCAACTTGACTTTGCAAGCCGACTTGGCCGCCGCGAAAAAAGAGGCCGAAGCATTGAACGCTCGTGTCGCAGAGCTGGAGGCTACACTGGCAGAGAAAGGCTAGTCTGCTAGGGGGTGCTTACCCCCTCCCACATCCAATTTCGCCCGAAACCCCCACCCCTATCGGAGGTACAACGGATATAAGCGGTTGTACACATAGCGCTTCAGGGACTCCCCCTTGGTGGGCTTCCATTTCCCTTTCATCCAAGGCAATTTTTCATAGCCATATTGATCCAAAACATGACCAAAATGCTGGGTCACCAAATTGGCCTCCAGTGCTGTGATCTCCTCTTTCCAGCGATCCAGATGTACAGCTGAAATGGCTTTGAATTGGCCATATGCACTGTTGCCCCCCCAAGGATCTCCAAGCAGCGTCGGCTCAAGCAAGCTTTCATCAAAGGAAATTTGGAGGAATTCGGCGAGGGCCTTCATCTCCACAGCGGGATTTTGGGCCAAATCCTCATAGCGTATCACCTTATAGTGCGGGATCAGCTTTTGATTCATTTGGAGCCAATAATATCCCGACTCCAAGGATTTATATACTTTGTTGATCAAGGGATAGCCTTGGTCTTTGGCTTTGAATTTGCGCAAGGCCACCATATTGGCATAGGGATTCCGAACGATGTGGATGAATTGCGCTTTGGGGAAGGTTTGGGCCAATTCCAGGGCTACTTCCAGGTGTTCCACGGATTTTTCCACCGCCCGTTTCCCCTGGGCCGAATCCAATCCCTCCACCACTTGGGGCAGCAATTGCTTTAAAACGGTCAGGGCCTGGATGGGGTCGTCGGCTTCATCCATTTCCCCCACAAAGGCGCGCACCGCATCCATATCGAGACGGTCGCCCAAGACCACATCCGCCTGACGGTCCACCGATTGGGCATAGGATTCCAAGATTTCGACCAAGCCTTCCAGAAAATTGGCATCGTCTACGGGCGCTTGCTTTCGGTAGCTGTAGGTGATCCAGCGGCCCAGGAGGGCCATAAAATGCGTTTCAAAGGGGATCACGAAGAGATCTGGATGCCCATCCAAGAGGGAGCGCAAGAGGCTGGTACCAGACTTGTGGCTGCCAAGAATAAAGATGGGGGCGTGGGGCATAAGGCGAAATTAGTGTCAGGCCCCAAGGGACATTTCGTGAATGAGTAAGCGGTCGTAGAGGGCGAGGGCACGGCGCAAGACTTCGTCGGAAGCCCCGTCAGGCGCGGGGCGCTCGTTCTGATGGGATTCCGCCTCCACGGACATTCCTTTCGCACCGACTTCCTGCATCAGGGTGGCCACCACGCCGGTGGGCATGGCACAATATCGGTCGTAAGAAAGCAGGAACATTTGGTCGTTCCGGAGTGCCAGTACACGCTCGTAATAGGCGATCCACCGCTCGAGCCAATCGTCCAGCGTGACCGGCGAATGGACCGGCATTCCGCTTCCATCTGACCAGGTAAAGGCTTTGACATTTTGGCCGAATTCATAATGCCCCAGCCAGTTCATGTAGGTCAAGAAGAAGGGGTCCTTTTCCTGCTCCACCGAAAAGTGCAGGTGCATGTCCATCAAGCTAGACGCGTGGAAAATGGGCTGCCGAAAGAGCACCACGGTCCGCATGGCCGGGAAATACTGTGAAAGCGAGGCGTATCGTAGGAGTGTATTGTTGTTTTTGGCCAAATAGCGCCCTCCGCCCTGCTCGGCGCATACGAGGGCGCGGTAGGTCGCGTAGTCGGTAGCACGCGCATCCGAAAGGGCGTATTCTTTCAACTGAGCCTCCTTCACATAGCCATCGTATGCACTGAAAAAGTACTCTTCGAGGGCTTCATTGGACTCCAGGCTCACCGCAATGCCGTCGCCATGGCTCCGCTCTTGTGTTGGGACGGATGCCGGTTTGTGCCATCGTGCCCATGTGCCCGGCGCCATGAGAAAAGGCATGTGGCGGTAGTTCAAGGAGGCAAAGGAACCTGTTTCACTCAGGTGGTTAAGCAGACTGGTGGTCCCGGCGCGGGCCAGCCCCGTGACGATGAGGAAGGGCTGTTCTGGGATGGGCTGACCCTTCAGGACCCGCCTGGCTTCGCGCTTATAGAGCATGCGGCCCACGTTGGGATGATCCAAGACCAAGTGGTGGAAGAGCTGCTGAATGGGGCTGTAGGGGCCGTCATGCTTGGACCGGCGCAGAAAGGGAAGTGTGGCGCCAATCGAGAAAAGCCCCCAGTGCCAGGAGGTCCACGGGGCAGATTTCCCCTGGAAAAAATCCCCTGCCTGAACGACGGCCCAGCCCGCGGCAAGCGCTAGACTCAGGAGCAGGAACAAGCGCCCAAGCGCCACGAGCAGGTGTAGGTTGCGGCGTTCGACCAAGGGGAGTTTCTCGGCTTCGGGGAGGGGACTGAGGAGGGCATCCACGACACTGACGGCAGCGCGTGCGAGGGCGCTGAGCCATTCGGACCGCCAAAGAATCAGACGAACCAACAACCAACCCGAAAAGAGTGCCGCCGCGAGGGAGATGAATTCGGGCACTCCTTACTTTTTAAAAATGCGCTTGATTCGCGCCCAAACGGTATAGCCTACTGCGAGTAAAACGATAGCGGAAATCAGGAGCACTAGGATTAGCGTGCCCACACCCATGCCGGGCCCGATGTATAGAAAGGAAAGAACCATGAATCAGAAAAATGTAAACAACAAAGATACCCCCGAATGAAAAAATGCATTTTGCCCCGGCCCGCAACAAAAAACCGCCTCGACGCGTGCGCGAAGAGGCGGTCGCTTGATATTCAGCGCGAAGTCTTTTATCGAGCCTCCTTGCCCTTCTTTCCTTGGTATTTTTTGTAGGCCATGGCCCCACCTGCAGCGATCAAGGCGACTAGTCCACCATCCAATGGGACGGGAGGTGCGGGAGGTGTCCCTTCGGGGGTATACCAAGGCTCCTCATAGTCGAACATCCCTTGAAATGTTTGGTCAAAGGGATTCATATCATCGCCCGATTGTGCCACCATGGCGAACCCAAAAAGGATGAATAGACTCGTGTATAGTGCTTTCATATTTTCTAGTACTGAATAACGATTTTCTCTCTGACCGAACTATGAGGTCCAACCAGCTCAAGGATGTATAAACCTCCTTTTTGTGGAGCTTCTACGGATAGCATTTCGCTTGTGATCTGTCCCCCAAAAATCTCCTGTCCGTTCATGGCATACAACCGGTATTCCGTAAAGGCACAATCGGGGCAATTCATGATAATCAAATGATGATCTTGATAGACAATGAAGTGTTGCCCCGGTATTTCATCTTCCCCAACGGTGTTTAAACTGAAGTGCAAAGCAAATCGGGGCGCTTCCTGGCTCCATCCTCCATGGGTGAATGTGACGTCTTGGGTGGTCAAATCATGAAAGGACTGAGTAAGTTTATCTTCGAGATAGACTTGGTACGTTTGCCCTTGGGTTATCTGATCTAGATGGACCCTGAACTTGGAGCCGGGAGTACTAAAATCAAATCCCATCGGGAGAATTTTCGATCCTTGAATCTCCACCGCATTGATTGCGATTTCTTCTGCATCGACATACGTATAGACATTTGGCATACTGGCGCCATTGGTCATTTTCCAGGCATCAAATGCCCCATCAAAACCATCTTGTGCACCAAGTATGTTTGAAACCCAAAGGCGGTCTTGCACCGTAGTATCGGACAACTGAGAAACCTTGACAACGAGGTTGTCGGGAAGCGTTTTAAAATAGGTTTGTGGGGTCGTTACCGTTCCGTTGGAGGCCATAGTGGTCGAAATCGATGCCCCTGAGGAGGTTGCTTGCACCCAAAACCCCTGCATCGGGGGAATCAAAGGACTCGAAATCCCTCCAGCGCTGTAATACTTGTAGGCCGAAGTGGCCTCGTCCCAAATGTAAAAGGCCGAAGTGACATTCGTCAATGAAACCGTAGACCAGTCAAGGCTGCAGGTATACGGATTGCCGATTAAGTTCCACCCTGTTCCGGATCCACCCGCAAGTGAATTGGACCCAAAGTATCCCAGGTTATGCGTCATTGAGGTGTTTGGGGTTCCTGTCACACTCACGCTGGCCGCCGCGGTCAGAAAAGGGATTTGCGTTGCATCTACTCTTGCCGCGAAGCCGAGTCCCGCGGTAGAAATGTTGGAACCGATCGCCGCCCAATTTCCAACATTCGCGTCATACGAATAGAGTTGTGTATTGTCCCCGGAGGTGGTAGTAAAGCCTGTGGAAACAGGGGAAGAAATCGTATGAGATCCGGCTTCTAAGTATTGTTTTTGGACGACCGTTCCTGCTCCCGAAGCTGTACCGCTCAATTTCAATTGTGAATACTCCGTAGTGGATGCATTGAGCGTGATAGTTCCCGCGTTCGACAGATTACCACCCAGTTGCATAAAGGACCCCGAGTTCACCGTTAACGATGCCCCACTAGATAGGGTTAAATCTTGCGCAAAAACGGACTGAACACATGTACACGCTAAAATGGTCAGGGAGGTATAAAATGTATTCATGATCTTAGTTTGAATTGAGGGTCAGGCAGAAGAATAACACAATCGCGTCTAATGCCTACGCTTAGTCTTTAGTTTGATGCTACACTTGATGTGGCTTGGGATTGTTGTACGGCTAAAAAGCGAACCATCTCTTCAAGGGCCGCAATCTTTGCGTCTTGTTCTGACATCTTTAACTCTTGTTCTGACATCTTCAACTCTTGCTCATTAATGGCATTAATCAACACGGGAACAAGTCCTTGATAGTTGACCGATAGGATGCCATCAGCGCCTTCCGTAACCAGTTCTGGGAATACGGCTTGCACCTCTTGGGCCAATACCCCAATCTTGGGGGTGTGCTCCTCATCCTTGAGGAAAGTGTAAGTCTTGCCTTCTATCTGATGGAGTTTGTCCAGCGTGGAACCCAGCGGTTGGATGTTGTCCTTTAGGCGTGCATCCGAGTTGATGGTTAAATCTCCAGCGAGAGTGGCATTGCCGTTAAAGTATACCACGAAGGCATCGGATTTATTATTCCATAGAGTACCATTTCCTATGACAAAGGCTGCATTATCCGTATCGAAAGAGCTTCCACTGCCTCCAGTTGTCACACTGCTGTTCACAGAATTATATCTTCCTATACTAACAGACGCATAATCATAAGCACTTGTTCCATCCCCCATTGTAGTAGATCGAAAACCAGAGGCATAAGTGTATGAACCTAGTGCAGTAGCCGCTGTACCGGCGGCCGTGGTGTTATCCCCGATCGCTGTGGAGTAATCGCCGGTAGCTCCCTTGTAGGTGCTGTTACTAAGAGAAATACTAAGATCAATAGCATTCGACCCGATATTTCCATAATGAATAGGATCGGCGGTGGAAAATCTCCAACCAGTTTTGCCGGATTCAGTAAATCGTTGCAAATAATCCAAGGAATATTGACCCGATACTACAAACGGCAAGGCCAAAAAGATAGAAGCGATAGTCTTTTTCATCATGTGAGGTGTTGTAAGCGTGAACGTCTAGATACACCTCTCCATTGGAAATGCATATGTTCAAGGAATATATGCAAACGAGTCTATTTTTGAGCCCAATTCGAATTAAATTTTTTTTCTGATTTTCAATAAGTTTTGATGAAAACTGAGGCTGGGTCTTAAGATTGAAACTACACTTGATGTGGCTTGGGATTGTTGTACGGCTAAAAAGCGAACCTTCTCTTCTACTTCAGCTTTGGCCCACAACAAAAAACCGCCTCGACGCATGCGCGAAGAGGCGGTCTTGCCGGAGAGGCGCATCGCACCTCTGATCTGTAGCCCCGGCAGGAATCGAACCTGCATCTTAGGCTCCGGAAACCCACATACTATCCATTGTACTACGGAGCCAAACCAGGCAGCAAAAGTAGTTCTTACCTTAGGAAA
>Ga0208024_1000381_pt1 | contig 11063 bp, 10 predicted proteins | sample Colrivmet1546B02_FD_187639 | JGI IMG/M metagenome (GOLD analysis project Ga0208024, IMG submission 187639) | Estuarine microbial communities from the Columbia River estuary - metaG 1546B-02 (SPAdes) (version 2) | ecosystem: Environmental > Aquatic > Marine > Intertidal zone > Estuary | place...
CACTGTGCCACTTAAGTTAGCCAGAGCGGCTTCTAAAACACCCATTCCGTTATCAAGGGTGCGTGCAAACTGCTCTTCCTCTTTCTTTAAAACGGCTGTAATTTCTGCCTGCATGGCTAGCAGTTCGGGGTAGGCTTCGCCCATTACTTCGCCGAGCGGTGCAACCAGTTTGTGGAAGAAACTGCCTTTGGCGCCCAAGTTGTGCCCATGGCGCAGCGCGCGGCGGATAATTCGCCGCAGCACGTATCCACGACCTTCGTTGGACGGCGTGACACCATCGACCACTAAAAACGCACAGGAACGGATATGGTCGGCGACCACTTTTAAAGAGCTCTCGCCCAAATCGCTCACACCAATGATCTTGGCAGCGGCTTTTATAAGATGCTGAAAGAGGTCGATATCGTAATTGTTATGAACGCCTTGCATCACGGCGGCAATGCGCTCAAGCCCCATACCGGTATCAATCGAAGGCTTGGGCAGCGGGGTCATTTTTCCACTGGCATCGCGCTCGAACTGCATAAAAACCAAGTTCCAAACTTCAATATAGCGATCGAGATCGTCGTCTTTACTGCCGGGAGGACCGCCTGGAATGTCTTCACCATGGTCCCAAAATATTTCTGTGCATGGACCGCAAGGGCCGGTATCGCCCATCTGCCAAAAATTGTCTTCGTCGAGTCGCGACAGTCGATTGGGATCGACACCAATTTCATTCACCCAAATATCGGCGGCTTCATCATCGCTGATATGAACGGTCACCCACAGCCGCTCTTTTGGCAGGCCGAGCACCTCGGTGAGAAATTTCCAGCCGAAGCGAATCGCGTCGCGCTTAAAGTAATCGCCAAAACTGAAGTTACCCAGCATCTCAAAGAAAGTGTGGTGGCGCGCGGTGTAGCCCACATTTTCGAGGTCATTATGCTTGCCGCCGGCTCGCACACAGCGCTGAGACGACACAGCTCGCACGTAGTCGCGCTTTTCTGCGCCAAGAAAGACGTCTTTGAACTGCACCATACCGGCATTGGTGAACAGCAGTGTCGGGTCGTTGCCCGGCACCAGACTGCTGCTTGGCACAATCTGATGACCTTGACTGGCGAAATAGTTTAAAAATGCGTCTCTAATTTCGGCGCTTTTCATCATTCATAATTTCCAAGTAATGACTCAGTGACACTGAGCAACGAACTTACATATTAGCTTCAGAGAATGTTCCACTGGCATCGCGATCGGCGAGCACATGGAGGTGTAAATGAAACACCGTTTGCCCTGCGGCTTGACCATTATTAATCACCAGCCTAAATGCCTCTTCGACTCCAGCCTGGCGAGCCACCTCACCCGCAACCCAGAGCAAATGCCCAAGAAGCGGTTTGTCCCCGACGCTGGCATCGGCCAGTTTGGCGATGGGCTGACGCGGAATCACCAGCATGTGCACAGGTGCCTGCGGTGAAATATCGTTGATTACAATGCACAGATCATCTTCATAGATAATCGTCGCGGGAATCTCACGATTAATAATACGGGTAAAAATTGTTACATCGGTCATTGGGATTACCTTGGTAATGCTGCTTATTTGACTGACTCTCGAAGCTTTTCGTCAGCACTGAGCTGTCGCGCTTCAGTTTCCAGCATCACCGGTATACCGTCCCGAATGGGGTAGGCGAGACCACTGGCTCGGCAGACCAATTCTTGATTCGCTTTGTCATACTCGAGTGGCGCCTTGCTGACAGGGCAAACCAAAATACTCAGTAGTTTTTTATCCACAATAAACGTCCCTTTGAAAACCGCACTAGTTTACGCAAAATAGTGCGCCTCTGCTATCGTCAGCGGTAAAAATAGGGTGAAGAAGTCCCTAAAAAGATGCGCAGCGAGACGCTGAATTACTCTGCAGGTAAGGCCTGAAGAACTAACTGTGGATCAACGCGAACATCGCGCCAATTCATACGCCAATCTAAGTGGGGACCCGTAGCTCGACCGGTAGCGCCAACTTTCGCAACAGTATCGCCGCGCTCGACATGCATTCCCTCGCTGACAAGGATGTCGCTGAGGTGCAAAAAGCTCGAGGTCAAGTTGTGCCCGTGATCAATAATGAGTGTTCCGCCCGAGTAAAAAAGATCTTTATGCGCCAAACGCACGACCCCAGACGCTGGCGCGCGCACGATGGCGCCCTTGGGTGCGGCGTAGTCAACTCCGTAGTGGGGGCTTTTAGGAATTCCGTTGTAGACTCGCTGACTCCCATAAACGCCAGTCACCGGACCCTCGATAGGTGCAACAAAGCCATTGAGAAAACCGGTTGCGTTGCTGGTTACTTTGCGCGCATTGTTGACCAGTTGTTGATCACTAGCAATTCTCGCCAAATCTTCTTGCGCAGGCTCAACAGTTTTCTGGGGAACACCATTCACTCGCTGAATGGCGTAGCTGCGCGCAGCAACCCTCTGCTCTTCGTTTACTTCAGTGCCATCGGCATTGCGAACGGTCACACGTGACACTGGCCCCGCTTCGCGGTCGAGACCGAGTAAAAAATATCCTTGGGAAGTTGTCTCGAGCGACTCCCCACCGTAAGTGACAACTTGCCCCGGCTTAACTCGCCCTAGCAGCAGCGCACCCTGCTGCCAACTTCCCCGCCACTCAATGGCGGACTCTGCAACCACCATCCCAGAGACTAGAAGACTGCCTAAAAGCGCCCCTTGAAGAATATTTACAACAGAAAAAATGGCTTTACGAGAATTTAACAACGCTGTCATGGGGCTACTTCCGCAGGTGGTATTCAATGGCAGCACATCAGCCGCCAGCTATCGTTTTAAGGATTGCCCTCAGGCTCAGCCGCTTCGATTGTAATATAGGGTTCAAGGGACTCTACTCGACAACTTGACATCGAACCACCAAGGACAGTAAATCGATCAAATCCTTCGCAAAGTCGATGACCTCTGTTTTCATGCAAAAAGCCATTGCGCTTGATTCCAGGGCACACTCTCTGCAGTCGCAGCACCACTTTCTTTTTTCCGAACAACGTTATGATCGCCGTCTGGTCGTCGACAAATTCAATGCGCCGGACGCTGCGCAAGGGTACACAACCATTTCTGATATTCCAAGCATCCGCCGTGACAGCTTGATCAATCGACTCCATCTCTTCCGTCAGTGAACGGTCGGTCTCGACTGTTGTTTCATCCCAAGCCGCGGGTTCCGCTGCCAGAGCGCAAGAAAACCACAAAGCCCCTATTAGCGCGCCAGCGACGTTTGCCATAATTTTTTCCATTGTCATCTCCCTCCACAAGCAAGATCGACCTGAGAGTCAACAGCAGTCATTGACCCACCCATTGGTAACCTCTAAAGTTATCCACCTATAAAGCGCGCTCACCATTAAGCGCATATATCTCTACAAATATAGCTGCCTTTACCGCCTATGACTGCAAACTGCACTTTTACTCCGCCATGGTCGTTGAGAAACCCCCATGTTCAAAGCATATTGAACAGTGTCGGCCCGCGAAAAATTCGCGCTAAACGCCTCGCACGAAAACTGTGCAGCCAACAGCTTATTCTCACGGCGTCTGATGGAACTCGCCTAAAAGCAGAGTTTGATCGCAGTGACTCGGGCAAAAATGCACTGGTTATTTTGCTTCACGGCTGGGAGGGTTCAAGTCAGTCAGCCTATACAGTGACAACAGCCAACTATTTGCTAAAGCACGGCTACCATGTGCTGCGACTAAATATGCGCGACCATGGTGATACTCAGCATTTAAACTACGGGCTTTTCAATTCAACTCTAACGCCTGAAGTCGCGGACGTTATCGCTGCGTTTACCGCCCAGCACACTTTCTCGAAAATCTTTCTCGCCGGCTTTTCTCTGGGCGGCAATTTTACGTTGCGTATCGCCGCTGATTCGGGACAAGACCTCAATTTAACGGCGGCAGTGGCAATATGCCCGCCAATTGATCCTGTTAATGCCATGACGGCGCTGGACAATGCGCCGGTTATTTACGAAAAGTATTTTTTCAAACGCTGGAGCACGTCGCTGCGTAAAAAGCTTGAACATTTCCCAGAATACGACTTCGCCGACGATCTCAACCGAGCACGCTGTCTAAGCGATATGAATACACTCTTTATTCATCGCTACACACCGTTTGATGACGTAGATACCTACTTTCGCTCCTACGCATTGACCGGCAGTCGTTTGGCCAACCTTCGCGTGCCGACACATCTGATTGCCTCCGCGGATGACCCCATTCTACCGGTGACGGATATTGCCCGTATTGATTCCAACGAGTCGTTATCAATTGATATACAGCCCTACGGCGGACACTGCGGCTTTATTAAAAATCTCGCTGGGCACAGCTGGATAGAGCCAAAACTGGTCGAGCTATTTGATCGCTATTTATAGTGAGCGGCACTGCCGGCGCTTTGTGCCGATAGTCACCGTAATAGAGCGCTGGCAAAAAAACCTCACCAATAAATCCTCAGCAATAAAACGCAAGTAAGAATGGATTCGGAATAAACTGCTGAACCACGGCCGGTTAAACAACCCTGTGACTGTCGAGACTAATACGGGCCACGTTAGTCCCAAGAATCGCCAGTCTCACGGGGCTCTGTTGCTGCCAGCGCGTATTTAATCTGATCATAGTTGAATCCACGGTATTGCAAAAACCGCATGCGCTTGGCCTTGGCTCGTTGGTCGACCGCAGGGTCAGGGCCAAATTTCCTTTGAGCTAATTCTCGCGCCAGTTCGAACCAGTCGACCTCGGCTTTGTCGAGGGCTTGCGCGAACAATTCATCGCTAATGCCTTTCTGTCGAATATCTTGGCGTATCCTCAACAACCCGTGACAGCGATAAATACGGGAGCGTATAAAGGCTTCGGCAAAGCGAGTGTCCGACTGCAGTCCCTCGTCGGCAAGCTGGTCCAGCACGACCGGAATCGCTTCATGATTGTCAAAACGTTTGGCCAATTTTTCTGCGAGTTCAGCGCGCGAATACTCGCGTCCCGTCAGAAGATCCATGGCCGCTATGCGCAACTTGCTGGGCGTTATAACTGGCGGCAGATCTAACATGAGGTAATGGACACCCTATACGAATTCGCTACCCCAGAATTGGAAGGGCAATTGAGCAAACCGCAGTTGAACAAAAAGCGCCACAGGGCGCTTTTTGCAGGATGGCAGTCATGTTCAGAGTTGATTGAACATTGGTCCATTATTTTATTCTTCCGTGAACTCACCCAGTGGCTCATCTTTGACGGGCGTTGGTTTTTTCAGTTCTTTTTCACGTATTGCTGCTTCAATTTCGGCGGCAATTTTTGGATTTTCAGTCAAGAACACACCGACATTAGCCTTGCCTTGACCAATCTTGTTGCCTTTATAGGCATACCAAGCACCCGACTTATCAATCAAGCCATTCTTGACACCCAAATCAACGAGTTCGCCGTTTCGGTTAATGCCCTTGCCATATAAAATCTGGAATTCGGTTTGTCTGAATGGTGGAGCCACCTTGTTCTTGACCACTTTGACACGCGTTTCGCTTCCAACAATCTCTTCACCCTCCTTCACTGCACCGATACGTCGGATATCAAGGCGCACGGAAGCATAAAATTTCAGCGCATTACCGCCGGTGGTTGTCTCTGGGTTACCAAACATGACGCCGATTTTCATACGGATTTGGTTGATAAAAATAACTAAACAGTTGGCGTTTTTAATGTTGCCGGTCAACTTGCGCAGTGCCTGCGACATTAAACGTGCCTGCAAGCCAACGTGGTGATCGCCCATCTCGCCTTCAATTTCAGCGCGCGGTGTGAGTGCTGCAACGGAGTCCACAACCAACACGTCGATCGCGCCAGAACGCACGAGCATATCAGTCACTTCGAGTGCCTGCTCGCCAGTATCTGGCTGAGATACAATCAAATCATCAACAACAACGCCCAGTTTTTCCGCATATTCCGGGTCAAGCGCGTGCTCTGCGTCGATAAAGGCACAGGTACCACCCGCTTTTTGCGCCTCTGCAATAACCTGCAACGTGAGTGTTGTTTTACCTGATGACTCAGGGCCATAGATTTCAACGATGCGCCCTTTAGGAAGGCCGCCAATACCAAGAGCAATATCCAGCCCAAGTGACCCTGTAGAAATGGCGGGGATAGCTTGGCGAACACCCTCGCCCATACGCATGACTGATCCCTTACCAAACTGGCGCTCAATCTGACCCAGTGCGGCTTCTAGTGCTTTTGATTTGTTGGCGTCCATAGTTTTAACCTCTGTTTGAATCTCTGTTTGAATCTCTGCTTGAATGTAGCCTTTAACCTAAGCCGCGATCTTGAAATAAGTTAGTGCGTTTATACGCGTCCCGAGTCCTAGGGGCCCAACGAAACTACTATTTTATTCTCAGCGATTAACTGTATGGGTGTACAGTATTACATCCGGTAACTTGATGCAATAGTTCCTCTAGAGAAATTTTGATAGCTTGATCACGAATCGCCGCGCGATCACCACTGAACAAATATTTTTCCGCCTTCACCCCCTTCGGACTGCGCCAGGCAAACCAGACAGTGCCGACTGGCTTGTCTGCGCTGCCGCCGCCCGGGCCCGCAACGCCACTAATAGCGACGGCATAGTCCGCCCCGGCCTCCTCGGCGGCACCGATTGCCATCTGCCGCACCACCGCTTCACTCACCGCGCCGTCGCGTTCAATAATGTCAGACGGCACTCCCAGCATGCGTTGTTTGGCGCTGTTGGCGTAGGTGACAAAGCCGCAATTAAACCACGAAGAACTGCCAGCAACAGCGGTAATAGCATGGGCCACTCCACCGCCTGTGCACGATTCAGCAGTCGTGACTGTTGTGCCCTGCTGTAACAGAGCACTGCCTAATTGTTCGGAAAGATGATAGATTTCTGCCTGCATAGGGAAAGTGTATCTTCGTTTGGTGGCTGGCTATAGCTTTTTTGCAAACTTAGCGTGGCTACTATTATAAATCAGTTCGTCTGGTAGAATTCGGTCCCTTGTTAGCCCCGACTTATATAGTGGTCGGTTTAGTCATCTTTGAAAGAGCCCGGTATTCATGAGCGCCAATCAACCAGCGAGTTCTGACACTCACACTCCAATGATGCAGCAATATCTGCGTATAAAGGCGCAACATCCTCACGATATTGTGTTCTATCGCATGGGCGATTTTTACGAGCTGTTTTTCGATGACGCCAAACGCGCCAGTCAAATCTTAGATATCACCCTCACCGCTCGAGGCAAAACCAACGGCAACCCGATCCCAATGTGTGGTGTGCCCTACCACGCCGCTGAAAATTACCTCGCCAAGTTAGTCAAACAGGGGCATTCCGTCGCGATCTGCGAGCAAATTGGCGACCCTGAAACCAGTAAAGGCCCGGTTGAACGTCAGGTTATGCGCGTGCTGACACCCGGCACGATTAGCGACGAAGCACTGCTTGATGCCCGACGCGATAATCTCCTGCTGGCGATTGCCTATCAGCATCAGACCTTCGGCATCGCCTCTCTGGATATGAGCAGCGGGCGGTTTCAGCTGCTCGAGTTAACCAGCGAGGAAGAACTGATCAGCGAACTTCAGCGACTAGATCCCGTTGAAATATTGATCTCAGACGCGCTAGCCGACCACGACTTTTTGGCTAACCGTCCCAGCGTACGTCGCCGTAATAGCTGGGAGTTTGACTTCGACAGCGCCGAACGACAGCTAAATCAGCAATTTGGAACCGGCAGTTTAAGTGGTTTCGGTTGCGATCATCTCCCGATCGCGATCAGCGCGGCCGGCTGCCTGCTGCAGTACGCAAAAGATACCCAGCGCGGATCGCTGCCGCATATTCGCAGTATTAGTGCCGAAAACCGCGAAGATAGCGTGTCATTAGATGCTTCTAGCCGCAGAAATCTAGAGCTGGATACCAATCTATCGGGCAGCCATGAAAATACTCTGCTCGATGTGCTGGATAACACAGCGACAGCCATGGCCAGCAGACTGTTGCGACGCTGGCTTAATCGCCCCCTGCAAGATTTAGTCACTCTCGATGCTCGCCAACAGACCATCGCCGCACTGCAAACCGATTACCTCTATGAACCCCTGCACGACCAACTAAAACAGGTGGGTGACATGGAGCGTATTCTTACTCGCGTCGCACTGCGTTCAGCTCGGCCGCGAGATCTCACGCGACTCCACCAGTCGCTTGCTGTGTTGCCAGAGATCCAGTCAGCGCTCGCCAATACGTCCCTCACTCACCTCGCCAATCTTGCTCAAGCGGCTCAACCACTGCCTGAATTGGTGGCGCTTTTGGCTAGCGCGATCAAGGAAAACCCACCAGTGGTCATTCGCGAGGGCGGCGTTATTGCCGATGGCTACGATGCTGAACTTGACGAGCTGCGCGCACTCAACACCAACGCCGGTGATTTTCTGTTGGCAATGGAAGAGCGCGAGAAAACACGGACAGGAATTGCCACATTAAAGGTCGGCTACAACAGAGTGCACGGCTACTACATTGAAATCTCTCGAGGCCAAAGTGACAATGCGCCAGTAGACTATATTCGCCGCCAGACCTTAAAAAATGCCGAGCGATTCATCACCCCAGAATTAAAAACCTTTGAAGACAAAGCTCTCAGTGCAAAGAGCCGCTCACTCTCTCGGGAGAAATATCTCTACGACGAGCTGCTTGAGCGACTAAATGAAAGCCTCGATGCCATGCAAAACTGCGCCGCTGCTGTTGCCGAACTCGACGTGCTGGCAAACCTCTCCGAACGCGCCCATAGCCTCAACTTCTGCCGTCCAGAACTGCAAGAAAGCCCAGGGATCGATATACGTGGCGGACGCCATCCCGTGGTCGAAAAAGTGTCCGACAAACCCTTTGTCGCAAATGACATAGTCATGAACAATTCGCGCAAAATGCTCGTTATCACCGGCCCCAATATGGGCGGAAAATCAACCTATATGCGCCAAGCAGCGCTCATCGTTCTGCTCGCCCAAATCGGTAGCTTTGTCCCCGCCAGCAGCGCGCGCATCGGTATCGTCGACCGCATTTTTACCCGGATAGGCTCCTCCGATGATCTCGCCGGTGGCCGTTCCACCTTTATGGTAGAAATGACCGAAACCGCCAACATCCTTCACAACGCAACAGCCCGCAGCCTCGTCTTAATGGACGAAGTGGGCCGCGGCACCAGCACATTCGACGGGCTTTCACTCGCCTGGGCCTGCGCCTTTTATTTAGGCGAAAAACTAAAAGCGTTCACACTCTTTGCCACCCATTACTTCGAGCTAACATCGCTACCCGAAAAAGTCGCTGGAGCCGTCAATGTTCACTTGGGCGCAACCGAGTACAACGAGAACATCGTTTTCTTACACAGTATCGAAGATGGGCCAGCCAGCAAAAGCTATGGTATTCAAGTGGCAAAGCTTGCCGGCATTCCAGAAGAAGTAATCCTCCTCGCTCGCCAAGAGTTAGCCAATCTCGAAGCCGGCAGTCTAGCCCTCGTCACGCCAAAAATAACCACAGCAGGCGTGCCAGCTCCACTGCAAAGTGAGCTGTTCGCACCAGCCAGCAATAAGAAATTAATAGAGCGTCTCGAACAGCTCAAACCAGACAACCTGTCGCCGAGAGACGCCCTCGACGCGCTGTATGAATTGAAAAAGCTACTCTAGATTTTTCAGTTATAAGATAGAGGCAAAAAACCTTAACAAGGCATTCACAGCGGGAGGCTTCCTGCTATAATGCCGCGCAAATCAGATAGGCCGCGCAAGCCGCCTAGGCACACAGACCAAAGAGAACACGCCATGACCTTTATCGTTGGAGACAACTGCATCAAGTGCAAATACACGGACTGTGTAGAAGTATGCCCTGTAGACTGTTTTTATGAAGGCCCGAATTTCCTCGTTATTCACCCGGATGAGTGTATCGACTGCGCCTTGTGCGAACCAGAATGCCCAGCTGGCGCGATCTATGCGGAAGATGAAATCCCCGCAGGCCAAGAAATTTATCTCGAGCTGAACGCCGAACTCGCTAACATTTGGCCAAATATCACCTCGCAAAAGGATCCCTCCCCGGACGCAGCAGAGTGGGACGGCGTACCCGATAAGTTGCAGTATTTAGAACGCTAAATAAGGGCCCCACTAATTTAGCCGCTGTATAGTAACGGCAAATCAGTTACAATTTTCCACCATGCACCCGTAGCTCAGCTGGATAGAGTAGTTGGCTTCGAACCAATTGGTCGGGGGTTCGAATCCCTCCGGGTGCACCAAATAAAAAACCCCAGCTTTTATAAGCTGGGGTTTTTTATTTGGCCCTCCCGGTTGATTTGAGGTAAATCCCCGGGTTCGATTAAATGCGTAGCATTTAAGACAAGTCGCAACGCGACGCAGCCCGCAGGGGCATTTCCGCACGCGGGGATATGAGCAACTACAGTGTCTTTGACAGCGCTTTACAGCCAGTGATCACTCAAGACATCTGAGACTAACTTCACCAACTGTGTCTGACTGTTGAGGTCGGTCTTATAAAATACCGAACTTAATTGTGTACGCGCCGTATTGCGAGACACGCCAAGAGCTTCAGCTGCAGCGGTCAAGCTTAAACCCTCAAGTAATTTTAGCGTAAGCCTCGCCTCAGCTAGGGTCACCCCAAATATATCGATTAATAAACTGGGGGTCGGCAATTGACGGCGATTGGCGTCGCGCAACAGCAGTAACAGTTCCGGGTTATTTTCGGCGCCCATAAAATCACCACTGTCTACTGGGCGAATCAACGCCCCCCAACTTGAGATAGCTTGCGGACGATTAATAGTAAATTTATCGGGTAGCTGTTGCGGTTTGCCCTGGGCAATATTATGACGAAGCTTTTCGCAAATAGTCGTCAGTGTTAGCTGGTCATCCGCATCCACGCAGCATAGTTTTTTGCCAACTAGAGATAGACCATCTTTATTACTCAGCACCATCTCGGCTAAATAATTTTTCGCCATCACCTCATAGTTTGCGCCGAGAATAAAACAGGCAATCCCCATGGAGGACAGTAGCTGTTGATATATCGCTTGGCTAACGCCACCGATCTCCATTCGAGAATAGATGGCCAACGACTTTTTCATCAATGGAATAATAGTGGCC
>Ga0208024_1000396_pt1 | contig 10792 bp, 9 predicted proteins | sample Colrivmet1546B02_FD_187639 | JGI IMG/M metagenome (GOLD analysis project Ga0208024, IMG submission 187639) | Estuarine microbial communities from the Columbia River estuary - metaG 1546B-02 (SPAdes) (version 2) | ecosystem: Environmental > Aquatic > Marine > Intertidal zone > Estuary | place...
GCCCGAGCCGGGCCGCCTGATCATCAATTCCTACAGCGGCGTCTCCGGCGCCGGTAAGAAGGCCGACGTCGCCTTCCTGTTCTCCGAGCGCGACAGCTCGATCAAGGCCTATGGCATCCCCGGTCACCGGCACATCGCCGAGATCGAGGAGCAGTTCGGCGCGGCCGCCGGCCGGCCGGTCGTCGTGCAGTTCAATCCGCACCTCGCCCCGATGCACCGCGGCATCGCCACGACCATCGTCGTGCCCGCCCCCGGCGTCACCGTCGCCCAGGTCGAAGCCGTCTGGCAGAAAGCCTATGCCGGTCGGCCGTTCGTGACCTTGCTCAAGTCGGGCGAGTTCCCCGACACCGCCCACGTGGCCAATACCAACCGGGTCGCCTGCTCCGTCGTCGCCGACGCGCGCACGGGCAACCTCATCATCACCTCCGTGATCGACAACCTGCTCAAGGGCGCCGGCGGCCAGGCGGTCCAGAACCTCAACCTGATGATGGGTTGGGACGAGGCCGAAGGCCTGCGCTGATCTTTCTCCATGTCCATCGAGTTCACCAATGATTCGCCGGGTGTCTCCGACGTGCCCGGCTTCCGCGTCGGCGCGGCCGGCTGCGACATCCGTCACAAGTCGACCGACCGTCTCGACCTGACGCTCGTCGTCGCCGACCGTCCCTGCGCCGCCGCCGGCGTCTTCACGACCAACGACGTCAAGGCCGCCCCCGTGCGCTTCTGCCAGCAGGTCCTCGCCGTCTCCGCGGACAAGATCCGCGGCATCGTCGGCAACAGCGGCAACGCCAACGCCTGTACGGCCGCCCAAGGCGATGCCGACGCCGTCGCGATGGCCAAACTCTCCGCCGCCGCCGTGGGCGCGCCGGACGACGCCTTCCTCGTCTGCTCCACCGGCCGTATCGGCGAGCTGCTCCCGATGGCCAAGGTCGCCGAAGGCATCAAGGTCTCGGCCTCCCGTCTCACGCGCGACGCCGCCGAAGGCGTGCGTTCCGCCAACGCCATCCTCACTTCCGACACCCGCCCGAAGTCCGTCACCGCGCGCTTCGTCTGGGAGGGCAAGACCGTCACCATCGCCGGCATCGCCAAAGGCGCCGGCATGATCGAGCCCAACATGGCCACGATGCTTGCCTTCGTCTGCACCGACGCCGGCGCTTCGCCGGCCGAGCTCAAGGCCGCCCTCAAGGCTTCCTCCGACCAGTCCTTCAACTGCGTCAGCGTCGACGGCGACATGTCCACCAACGACACCGTGCTCCTGCTCGCCTCCGGCGTGTCCGGCGTCTCCGTGGGCGCGTCCGCTCCGGCCGCCCTCCGCGCGCTCTTCCAGGAAGCCCTCGACATGGTCTGCTTCGCCCTGGCGGAGAAGATCGTCGGCGACGGCGAGAAGATCACCAAGGTCGTGGCCGTGGAGATCGAAGGCGCCCGCACCCGGGCCGACGCCGAGAAGATCGCCCGTGCGATCGGCAACTCCCTCTTGGTGAAATCCTCCTGGTACGGCGAAGACCCGAACTGGGGCCGCTTGGCCGATGCCGCCGGCTACGCCCGCACGGGCCTGGATGAGGCCAAGCTGGATATCTACTACGACGACATCCCGGCCGTCCTCGGCGGCAAGCCCTTGCCCGAGAACAAGCCCCGGTGGAAGCAGGTCGTGAAGGCCGCCCGCTTCGCCGTCCGCCTGAAGCTCAACCTCGGTGACGCCAAGTTCCGGCTCCTCGCGGCGGACCTCACCGACGGCTACGTGAACTACAACAAGAGCGAGTGAGGTTTTCCGTTTACTCCCTGTCCGCAGTCCTGACACTCCGTCCCGCAAGATGAGCATTCCCGCCACGCAAAAAGCCGAGGTCCTCCTCGAGGCGCTTCCTTACATCCATAAGTTCCGCGGCTCCACCTTCGTGGTGAAGTACGGCGGCAGCTTCATGGACGACCCGAATCCGGAAGGCCGCGACCGCGTGGCCACCGACATCGCCTTCCTTTCCGCCGTCGGCATCCAGGTCGTCGTCGTGCACGGCGGCGGCAAGGCCATCACCCGCGCCATGGACAAGGCCGGCATCAAGTCCGAGTTCCGCGGCGGCATGCGCGTCACCGACGCCGCCACCGTCAAGATCGTCGAGGAGACCCTCAACAACGAGATCAACGGCCAGATCTGCGAATCCCTGAAGGCCCGCGGCGCCAACCCGCTCGGCATGCCGGGCAACCACGTGAACCTCTGCGAGAAGCTCTACGGCGCGGACGAGAAGGGCCAGCCCGTCGACATCGGCTTCGTGGGCGACATCAAGTTCGTGAAGACCAAGCTGATCAAGAAGGCCCTCGCCGACGGCCACCTGCCGGTCGTCTCGCCCATCGCCCTCGACGCCGACGACCAGGCTTACAACACCAACGCCGACGTCGCCGCCGCGGCCGTCGCCAATTCCCTTCGCGCCCGCCGCCTCATCTTCATGAGCGACGTCCCCGGTCTCCTCGCCGACGCGAAGGATCCGACCTCCCTCATCACCACGCTCAAAGTGAGCGAGGTCGACGAACTCAAGCGCAAGGGCGTGATCGCCGGCGGGATGATCCCGAAGGTCGACAGCGCCGTGAAGGCCCTGAAGGAAGGCGTCCGTCGCGTGCACTTCATCGACGGACGCGTCCCGCACGCGCTCCTGCTCGAAGTCTTCACCGACAAGGGCATCGGCACCGAAATCGTCCACGGTTGATGAACGGACCGTCCACAGATCCCACCGCCGCGAACTACGCGGCCAACGTCGCCCACAATTACGGCGCGCCGCCCATCACGCTCGTGAAAGGGCAGGGCACGCTCGTCTGGGACGCCGCCGGCAAGCGCTACCTCGACTTCGCTTCGGGCATCGCGGTCAACGCCGTCGGCCATGCCCACCCGCATTGGGTGAAGCGCGTCACCGAACAGGCCGGCAAGCTCGTCCACGTCAGCAACCTCTACCGGAACGAACCACAGGGCGAACTGGCCCACGCTCTTTCGCTCCGTTGCGGTCCGGGTCGCGTCATCTTCTGCAACAGCGGCGCCGAAGCCAACGAAGGTCTGCTCAAGCTCGCCCGTCTCCACGGGCAGCGTAAGTCCGGCACGGAAGGCGCGTGCATCGGCGTCGTCGTGGCCGAGAAGGCTTTCCACGGCCGCACTTTCGGCGGCATGTCCGCCACGCCCCAGGAGAAGATCCAGAAGGGTTTCCGTCCGTTGTTGTCCGGCTTCACCGCCGTCCCGCTCAACGACCTCGCCGCTTGGGATAAGGTCATCGACGCCCAGGCCACCGCCGCCGTCCTGATCGAATCGATCCAGGGCGAAGGCGGCGTGAATCCCGCCACTTCGGAGTTCCTCCGCGGGGTCGAGAAGATCTGCCGCGAGCGCAATGTCCTGTTCATGATCGACGAGATCCAGTGCGGCATCGGCCGGACCGGTAAGTTCTTCGCTTACGAGCATGCGGGCGTGAAGCCCGACGCGATCGCCATGGCCAAGGGCCTCGGCGGCGGTTTCCCCATCGGCGCGATCTGGATGGCTCCTCCGCACGACGACCTTTTCCAGGCCGGTTCGCACGGTACCACCTTCGGCGGCGGGCCCCTTGCGGCCACCGCTGGTCTGGCCGTCCTCGAGATCCTCGAGTCCGAACAGCTCGTCGCCAAGGTCGCCGAGCGCTCCGTCGCCTGGCATGCCGCGCTCCGTGAGCTCGTCGCCCTCCGCCCTGACCTCGTCAAGGAAGTCCGCGGCGCCGGCTACATGGTCGGCGTCATCCTGCACGTCGACCCGCTCCCGGTCGTCGCCGCCCTCCGTGAGGCCGGCATCCTCACCGCGCCGGCTGGTGGCGTGGCGGTCCGCCTGCTGCCTCCGCTCAACGCCTCTCCGGCCGAACTGGCCGAGGCTGTGGCGATCCTGCGTCAGGTCCTAGGCGGTTGGAAGGCCGCCTGAGCGGTTCCCCGCCCCTATTTTCCGCTGTCCAAACGGTTCGGCAGGGCTATGTTCGAACGCTTTCCGAGATGCGTCATTTCCTGAAGGAGACCGACCTGAGCCCGGCCGAAACGGCCCAGGTCTTCGCCGCCGCCGCGGCCCTCAAGGCCGGCCGTGGTCAGTCCGCCGGCGCCGCCCTCGCGCACCAGTCCTGGGGCCTGATGTTCTTCAAGAAGAGCACCCGTACCCGCGTCTCCTTCCAAGTCGGCGTCCATGAGCTCGGCGGTTTGCCGGTGATGCTCAACGCCGACGACCTGCAGATCTCCCGCGGTGAGACCGTCGCCGATACCGCGCGCGTCCTCTCCCGTTACCTCCACGGCATGGTCATCCGCTGCCACGAGCACAGCCTGCTCGAGGAGTTCGCCCGCTGCGGGACGATGCCGGTCGTCAACGCGCTGTCCGACTTCCTGCATCCGTGCCAGTTCATGACGGACATGTTCACGCTCGCCGAACGCTACGCGCCCGGCCGTCCGGAACAGTACGCCGCCTCGCTCAAGGGCAAGAAGGTCGCCTTCCTCGGTGACACCGCCTGCAACATGGCGAACTCGTTCGTGCTCGGCGGCGCCGCCCTCGGCGTCGAGATCGCGCTCGCCGGCCCTGCCGGTTATGAGCCCGGCCCCGACGTCCGTGCCCAGCTGAAGAAGGACGGGCTCGCCGAGTCCTTCACGTTCTCGACCGACCCGGCCGCCGCCGTCAAGGGCGCCGACATGGTCTACACCGACGTCTGGGTGAGCATGGGCATGGAGGCCGAGAAGGCCGAGCGCCTGCGCACCATGCAGCCTTACCAGGTCAACGCGAAGCTGATGTCCTTGGCCAAGCCTTCGGCCTACTTCATGCACTGCCTCCCGGCCCACCCCGGCGAGGAAGTCTCGGCCGAAGTGCTTGAGAGCAAACAGAGCATCATCTTCGACCAAGCCGAGAACCGTCTGCACTTGCAGAAGGCCATCCTCGCGCACCTCGCCGCCCACCGCGGCTGATTTTCCCATACCACTAACATGAGCAAGAAGAAGAAAATCGTCCTGGCCTACTCCGGCGGCCTCGACACCTCCGTCCTCCTTTCCTGGATCAAGGACAAGCATGACGCCGAGATGATCGCGTTCTGCGCCGACATCGGCCAGGAAGACGAACTCAAGGGCCTCAAGCAGAAGGCCATGAAGACCGGCGCTTCCAAGCTCTACGTCGACGACCTCCAGGCCGAGTTCGCCCGCGACTTCATCTTCCCGATGATGCAGGCCGGCGCCATCTACGAAGGCCAGTACTACCTCGGCACCTCCATCGCGCGCCCGCTCATCGCCAAGCGCATGGTCGAGATCGCCCGCAAGGAAGGCGCCACCGCCATCGCCCACGGCGCCACCGGCAAGGGCAACGACCAGGTCCGCTTCGAACTCACCTGCGCCGCCCTCGCCCCTGACCTCGAGATCATCGCCCCCTGGCGCAACGAGGAATTCCGCAAGGACTTCCCCGGCCGCGCCGAGATGATCGCCTATTGCGCCGAGCATAAGATCCCGGTCGAAGCCAGCGCCAAGAAGCCTTACTCCTCCGACCGCAACCTCCTCCATATCTCGTTCGAAGCCGGCATCCTCGAGGACCCGTGGATGGATGCCTTCCATCCTTCGAACAAGGCCATGTTCAAGCTCTCCGTCTCCCCGGAAGATGCTCCGAACAAGCCCGAATACGCCGAACTCGAATTCCGCCAGGGCGACTGCGTCGCCGTCAACGGCAAGAAGCTCGACCCCCTCGGCGTCATGCGCGCCCTCAATAAGATCGGCGGCCGTCATGGCGTGGGCCGCGTCGACATGGTCGAGAACCGCTTCGTCGGCATGAAGAGTCGCGGCGTCTACGAGACCCCGGGCGGCACCATCCTGCACTTCGCCCACCGTCAGATCGAGTCCCTGACCATGGACCGTGAGGTGATGAATCTGCGCGACTCGCTCGTCCCGCGCTACGCCACGCTCGTCTACAACGGCTTCTGGTACGCCCCGGAGCGCCTCGCCCTTCAGGCGCTCATCACCGAGTCGCAGCGTAACGTCACCGGCACCGTCCGCGTGAAGCTCTATAAGGGCAACGTCACCGTCGCCGGCCGCAAGAGCCCGCGTTCGCTCTACAACCCGCACATCGCCACGATGGAAGCGGATCCGACCAAGGCCTACAATCAGGACGACGCCACCGGCTTCATCCGCCTCAACGGACTGCGCCTGCGCGTGAACTCGAAGGTCAACGGCGTCGCGAACCTCAGCAAGACGGTCCGTTAAGCCTGAAGACCGAGATCAAGAAGAAGGGCGTCCCGATCGGGACGCCCTTCTTGTTTAAACTGGAGGCGCGGGTCGGAATTGAACCGACGCATGGGGCTTTTGCAGAGCCCGGCCTTACCACTTGGCTACCGCGCCTGAAGACTGACAGGACCGTAAAATGCCTCCTCGGGGAGGGCGTTTCAAGGGTTTTGTGCAAGGGCTTCCCTTTGGGCGTTTTCTCGCCTAATAATCACGCATGAGCCAGCCCCTGCCAGCCTTCCGCGTCGGTCTCGGGTATGACATCCACCCGCTGGTCGCCGGCCGTCCGTGCATCTTGGGCGGGGTGAGCATCCCGTCGCCGGTCGGCCCGGAGGGGCATTCCGATGCGGACGTGCTGCTGCATGCCGTCGCGGACGCGATTCTGGGCGCCGCCGGCCTGCGTGACATCGGTCATTATTTCCCGAACACCGACGCTTCCCTCAAAGGATTGGATTCAGCCGTGATCGTGAAGAAGGCCGTCGCCGAGGCCAAAGCGCAGGGCGGCTGGATGGTCGGCAATGTCGATATCGTGATCATCGGCGAACGCCCGAAGGTCATGGCGCATGTCGAGGCCATGAAGGCCAAGGTCGCCGAGATTATCGGGATTTCCCCCGCCCAGGTGGGAATCAAGGCCACGACCAACGAAGGCATGGACTCGATCGGGCAGGGGAAAGCCCTGGCGGTGCAGGCTATTTGCCTGATTTCCAAGGGTTTTTGAGGTTTTTAGGGGGTTATTTTGCTTCGGGCTTGTCTTTTCGGCCCTAAAAGCGAAGACTTAACGACCCTTCAGTCCGAAGGGTTCCCAATGGAAAAGACCCTCATCATCCTCAAGCCCGACTGCATGGAGCGCCGCCTCTGCGGAACGGTCCTCGCTCGGTTCGAAGCCGCCGGCTTTGACATCCAGGCCAGCAAGATGACCCGTCTGACCTCGGCTCAGCTCCGCGAGCACTACGCTCACGTCGCCGACAAGCCTTTCTACCCGGAGATCGAGGCCTTCATGTCCTCCCGTCCGGTCATCGTCGCCGTCCTCGTCGGCGACAACGTCATCTCCCGCGTCCGCGAACTGCTCGGACCGACCAATTCTAAAGTGGCTCCCAAGGGCACCATCCGTGGCGATTTCGGCACCGAGATGATGCGCAATGTCTGCCACGCCTCCGACAGCCCCGCCGCGGCGGATGCTGAGGTTCGCCGTTTCTTCCGTCCTGACGAAGTTTACGCCCCCGAGGCGAGCCGAGTCTAAGCGAAAGCATAGCAAAATAGGCCCCGCCGTTCGCGCGGCGGGGCTTATCTGTTTGGCAGTCTTCCCGGACGTGGCTAACTTTCCTCCGTGGAATTCCACTGTCCCGATTGTGGCCTGCCGATCGAGGTGGCCGATCTCGCTCCTGCTCAGGGCGTCGCGGTCTGCCGCTTCTGCCAGAAGCCCCATCCATTGCAGGCCTGTCAGGCCGCGGTGCCTTACGAGCAGCGCAACATCCTGCCAGAACAGGCGGTGCCGAAAGGCGTGCAGCTCGAGGAGACGATGGATGGCTTCCGGCTAACGTTGTCGACCCGCAGCTGCATCGCGATCTTCCTCGTGCCTTTCACCCTCTTCTGGGCGGGGGGCTCGCTCGGCGGCATCTACGGCACGCAGATCGCGAAGGGGGAGTTCAACTGGATGATGTCGCTCTTCGGGCTGCCTTTCATGGTGGGGTCGTTCTTCCTGATCGCGCTCACCGTGATGTCCGTCTGCGGACGTACGGTCGTCGAGCTCGCCGGGGGGAAGTTCTCCGTCCGTACCGGCGCCTTGGGCGTCTATCGTACCCGGTCGGCCGCCTGGCCTGACGTCCGTTCCTGCCGGCTGACTGAGGCCACGCGTCGCGGGCGCAACAGCTACCACACGAGCTTCCAGGTCGAATTCAAGGTCGACGGCGGAGAGGACTTGAAGCTAAGCGTCGCCGGCGTGGAGCGGGAAACCGCGCTCTGGGTCGCCCGTTTCCTCGCCGGACGAATCCAGCGCGGGCGATAATTCCCCGTTGCCCTAGGGCGGGGGATTTGGGCAAAGTCGGCCCATGCTGGATCCTAAGTTCCTCCGCGAAAACATCGACCTCGTCCGCAAGGGCGTCGCCCGGAAGAAGTTCCAGGTCGACCTCGACGCCGTCCTCGCCGCCGACGAGGCCCGCCGTCACGCGGTGGCCGAGTTCGAGGTCGCCCGCTCCGCGCAGAACGCCGCGAACAAGGAGATGGCCGCGATGCCCAAGGGCTCGCCGGAATTCCAGGCCAAGGTCGCCGAGATGAAGGCCGCTTCCGCCAAGGTGAAGGAACTCGAGAAGAAGGTCACCGAAGCCGAGGAGCAGATGAAGGCCGTCGCGCTGTCCGTCCCGAACATCCCCCACGACACCGTCCCCGAAGGCCGCACCGAGGCCGACAACAAGGTGATCCTCGAGTGGGGCGACCACGCGAAGCTCATCTCCCCGGCGGCCAAGCCGCACTGGGACATCGCCTGGTTCAGCAAGGCGATCGACTTCGAGCGCGGCGTGAAGGTCACTGGCGCGGGCTTCCCGTTCTACGTGGGCGACATGGCCCGCCTGGTCCGCGCGCTGATCCAATACTTCCTGGAGGAGGCCGGCGCCAACGGCTACACCGAGGTCCACGCCCCGTTGCTCGTCAACGCCGCCTCGGCCACCGCGACCGGCCAGCTGCCCGACAAGGAAGGGCAGATGTACCACGCTCAGACCGACGATTTCTACCTCATCCCGACCGCCGAGGTGCCGGTCACGAACTTCTTCCGCGACGAGATCCTCGACGAGGCTTCGTTGCCCGTGAAGCGCGTCGGCTACACGCCGTGCTTCCGCCGCGAAGCCGGCAGCTGGGGTGCGCACGTGCGCGGGCTGAACCGCCTGCACCAGTTCGATAAGGTAGAGCTCGTGAAGTGGACGCACCCGGACAAGTCCTTCGAAGAACTCGAGCTGCTTCGTGGCGACGCCGAGCGCCTGCTCCAGAAGCTGGACCTCCCTTACCGCGTACTGATGATCTGCGCCGGCGACATCGGTTTCTCGCATAGCAAGCAGTACGACCTCGAGGTCTGGGCCGGCGGCCAGAAGCGCTGGCTCGAAGTCTCGAGCTGCTCCAACTTCACCGACTTCCAAGCCCGCCGAGCGGGGATACGTTTCCGCCCGAAGGATGGAAAGCCCGAGTTCGTCCACACCCTCAACGGCTCAGGCCTCGGTCTGCCGCGCGTCCTCGCCGCCATCCTGGAGAACAACCTCCAGGCCGACGGTACGGTGCGCGTGCCCGAGGCTCTCCGTCGCTGGTACGGCAAGGACACGCTCTCGTTCTGAGGCCCGCTTTGGATTGGCAGGGAGCCGGCGCGACGTAGTCTGATTGCGTGCCGATGAGCCTGCCCAATCCCGACGCCTTGCGCGCGGCCGCCCTGCGGCTGCCCCGGCTGCCGTCGGCTCCGGTCGCTTCCGGTCCGGTCGCCGTCGCGGTCTCGGGCGGCGCGGATTCGGTCTACCTGCTCTGCGTGCTCTGGGCCGACGAAGCCCTGCGCCCGCGCCTGCGCGTCCTCCATTTCGATCATCGCGTGCGCGGCGAAGCTTCGGCCGAGGACGCCCGCTTCGTCGCCGCCTTGTGCGCGTCGCTCGGCGTCCCGTGTGCGGTCGGGGTGAGGGAAGGGCAGGGGATGGCGTCCGAAGCAGAACTCCGCGCGGGACGGGACGCGTTCTTTACCGAGCAGCGCGCGTCCCTCGGATACGAACTGCTCTGCACCGCGCACCATCTCGATGACGTCGTCGAGAACGCGCTGATGCGCCTCGCCCGTGGCGCGGGCCTCGCCGGCTTGGCGGCGCCGCGCGTGATCCAGACTTTCCACGACGGGCACCGCCGTTGGCGCCCTTTGATCCAAGCCGGCATCGACAAGCGGGCGCTGCTCGCGGGCCTACGTACTGCGGGTATTCCCTGGCGTGAAGACGCCACCAATCTCCTACCGGTCGCGGCCCGCAACCGCGTCCGCGCCTGGCTCGCCGCCGGCGGTACCGAAGCGATGGGCGAAGGTTATGCCGAAGGCTTCGCCCGTTCTGCCCGCATCCTCGGTGAGGCGCAGGTCGCGCTGGCGCAGTGGGCGGGCGAACTCGGCTGCGTGGTCGCTCCGGATGGCACCATGCCCATCGCCGCGCTCCAAGGGCGTCCCTCTGCCCTGATCCAGGAATCGCTCCGCGCCTTCCTGCATACGCATGAAGTCACGGATCCGAGCGAATCGTCCCTGGCTCCCTTGGCCGCGGCGATCGCCGCCGGACGTGACACCCAGGCCAGCGTCCGCGGTCGTCTCGTGCGCGTCGCCGCCGGCGCGCTGGGCATCCCGCAGGAACCGTTGGTCTTTGGTGCCGACGAACGTCGGCTCGAGTTCGGCCTGCCCGACGACGAGTGTGGCTTGCTCGCCGAGCAGGTCGAGGTGGGCTCAGAATTGTGGGCCAGACTGTCCAAGGGGGACATTTCGCCCGACCGGGAAGCCTACGTCGTCGCGCCGGCGGAGGCGCTCTTCTGGCGCGGACGCGTGGACGGCGATCGTTACCAGCCGTTGGGCTCGCCGGGCTCA
>Ga0208024_1000445_pt1 | contig 9979 bp, 9 predicted proteins | sample Colrivmet1546B02_FD_187639 | JGI IMG/M metagenome (GOLD analysis project Ga0208024, IMG submission 187639) | Estuarine microbial communities from the Columbia River estuary - metaG 1546B-02 (SPAdes) (version 2) | ecosystem: Environmental > Aquatic > Marine > Intertidal zone > Estuary | place: USA...
CTGGCTAAAGGCTTTTTATCAGGCTAAAGGCTTTCCGTCACTGCAAAGCGCCAGTCATTGATCACCTGGCGTTTGATATCTTCGAGGGGGCTGTACTCGCCCCAAATAATATCCTCAACACAGACGAGATGAGTCCCTTGGTTTGAACTTATGGGGCCCGCCCAGCAGGGTAGATCGGTCTCAGTAGCAATAAGTGTTAGCAACCCATAGGTAAATCCCCGTCCATACTGCGCTTCCAGCGCGGTGGATAGAATGCCGGTGTATTGCGTGCGCATATCTCCTTCAGGCGTGCCGCTGCCCACTAGTGCCCGCTGCGCCGCAGCAAACACGTCGCCGCCGTGCTTGGCAGTGGTGAAATCAATGAGTGTGACCCAGAGCTTGGAAGGCAGGCGGTACTGGGCTTTGTTGCGCGCATAGAAATCGCGTAATTCTGCGTCGCTCGGTTCTGCTTGGGTGGTGACATTTTTGGTGAGTCCGGCCAGCTTACTAACCATAGCCTCGGTGTCGAGTGGTGTATCGATATCAGCGCCAATACCGTCTGGTTCGACGATCCGCGCGCCGAAAAGTTTATCGTCAATGCGCACTGCAAGTGCGTCATTGGGCAGCTCCAGTGCGCTCTCAATATCCCACTGCGGCGCACTGCTGTGCGGCAATAGCCAGTAGCCTAGTGCGACAAGAACGCCGACAACAAGAGCGAGTAAGGCTGCGTTTTTAGGGGTGCGATTAGGTTGCTTCACAAATCCGTCACTGTTTAAAAATTTTCACCCAGTCACCGGCTTTGGGCTCGCCTCGGGGGTAATGGCCGTTGATTATACGCAGATCTTCGGTATCCGTTGGGCTGAGTTTAAGAGCCTTGGCAAGGGCATCGTAGGTGGTGGCATTGGTCGCTTTGACATAGTGGATGAGTTTGGGCCGCTGTCCGTCAATCTCGCGCTGGGAGATAGGTCGAAAGCTATCAATAGAGGCGCTGAAGAGCTTGTCGCTGTCGTTGAACTGGGCCTGATCCACCACTTCACCAGTGAAGATAAAGGCGTTGAGTTTGTAATAGACCACAGCAATGCGCTGATCGGGCTTACTGTCGGCGCCGGGCAGAATGCCACTGTAGCCTTTGAGTCCTGCGGGCGAGATTTCGCGCCCCTGTTTCAGTTGCTTCACGCGCAAGAAATTGTACAGATACTCTTCTGGGCTCTGGGTGGTGCGCGCAATCGGTGTCATGGCCAATTTGGCGTGGTTATCGTCAGGCGCCCCGACTGTGGTGCGCGCGGTGGCGTTGTTGTTCTGCTTCCAGCCCTCGGGATAGTCGAAGCGCACACGCAGCGTCATATCCGAGTAGCGCTCGGGCTTTTTATCTTTGGCTAGAAAATTTTCTCCCCAGATTAATCCTTCGGTCAACTGGCGGTAGGTGCTCACGCCATTGTCGCGGCTGCTACTCCCTTTCAAGCGTTCGGCTGCGGTAACCACATTGCGCAGACGGGAGTCGTTGCGCGGGTGGCTGGAAAAGATGCCATGGTAGGTTTGTTTGCTGGCGCCCTTGGCTTTGGCGCGGTCTTTTTGCAGTGTTTCATAGTCCTTCATAATTGAGAGCATGCTGAGCATTTCTTCTGGCGCATAACCCAATTTCGCCATATACACCGCGCCCGCTTGGTCTGCTTCTAGCTCGTTGTTGCGACCATGGCTGCGCATCAGTGATGTGGAGTATTTCATCCCTGCCTCATAGACTTCTGCACTGCCCGATAGCACGCCCGCCACGGCTGATAATACTTGTGCGCCAATGGCTTGGCCCTCTTGGCCGGTAACGTGCTTTTTCGTGATATGACCAACTTCGTGGGCCAGCACCGAGACCAGCTGTGCTTCATTGTTGATATAGTTGAGCAGACCACGATTGACGTAAACGTAGTTGCCGCGTGTGGCAAAGGCGTTTAAGTCGGGGGAGTCGAGCAGGGTAAAGGTAAACTTTTCGCCGGCCATTTCTGACTGGGCGACAATCTCTTCGCCGAGTTTTCTAATGTAGTTATCCAGCGCCGGATTGTCATAAATCGGGGTGCTGGCAATCACTTCCTTATAAATATCTTCACCCGTGGTTTTGGCCTCTGCGCTAATCACTGGCAGCAGGGCCAGGCAGAGCAGTGCGCTGAGTACTTTTTTCACTCCCGGAGTGCCTTGTGTTGTTGTCTTAACCATGGGTTGCCTTTAGCCAGTGCTGTCTGGATTGCTGAAGAACTGTAATAACTGGTCGCCAAGGCTTTTGCAGGCGTCATCTTTGACTGGCGACAGCAGTGGAATGGGGGCGACGATACCGATCAGATAGGAGGTTCCCTGAGAGTCGACTTGCAGGCGCCCCTTTTCGCTGAGGTTGCGTAAGTCCCAGATAATGGCTTCGTAGGTTGAGCTTTTATCCCACTGCGCAAAACCGAAACAGCCGGCAATGCCCGGTGCCGCACCGCAACTCATGGAGCCGCTCTGGCCGTGACTCTCAGTTGAACCGTCGAGCCAGACAAGGTAGCGAATATGTTGGCGATCGATTTCAGCCTTGATAGTGGTGTCTTGCATCAGTCGCTTCAAGCGCGCCAGTCCTTTGGGAGCCGTGCGCGGTTCAAACCACGGGTAGATGGCGTCAACAAACTGCTGTTCAGGCATGATGCTGATATCGGCGCCCTGCATTTTATCGGCAACACAGCCAATAAATTCGCGGTCAGTATCGTAGTGACCGGCGTCGCGGCGGCCGAGAATAACCACCGATTCGTTGCTGTTGAGCTCCATAGCGCTGTTGTTGACGCGGTATTCATCAATCGTGGTGACGGCGCTGCAGGCGCTCAAAAAGCAGACAGCAACTAGTGGGAAGAATCTATTCATCGCCACTCTCCTTGACGGGTTGTGTTCGCAGCCAGTTGTTCACACTGGGAATACGGTAAAAGTCGAGCAGGAGTTTCGCGCCAGCATCGCGAAGTGCTATGACCGTGGCCTCGTCAATGGCGCTGGTTCTTGAGAGCATAAAGGAATCAGGGGTTTTGCCGTAGGCAGGCATAAACCAAGTGTCGATTTGCTCGCCCTCGGCTGTTTTGATGTCGAGACTGTACTTAATCCACACTTCGTAAACATTAAGGTAGGTGTCGGACGGGGTTGAGAGCTGCACCTCTTGGACTGAGGGGGTAATGACTAATCCCTGCTTCAAGCTCGCCTGATCGGCTGCACTGACAATTTCCACGGTGCTGAACAACCCTTTAAAGGCGTTGGTTAGCAGCGCCACTTGCGCGCTGCCCATGTCGATGGTGGTGTCTTTATTGGGTTTGGCGACAAATTGTCTGAATTCGTCGCTAAAAACAAGCGTTGCGCTGCTATTTTTCGGCTGCGAGATAACCGCTGGGAACCCTGCCGTAATCTGCACCTGTGCAGATGAGCTGCAGCCGACTAGGGCGATCAGCACGAAAACGCTGGCAATTAATTTTATGGTCTTTGTCTGCATCTTGTTATTTCCCTTCGTTAAGGCTGTTGAGGCCGATAAAGGTTCCCCCATTGTTGTAGCTTAGTTCACGCATTAAGGCGGCAAAACGAATGGCCGACTCGCTGGGTGCTGCCCCCTGCGCAAACTGCACCGGAAATCCAAGCGCATGGATGCGCACTAATCTGCCGGCACCGCGCTGAGCTTGATTGAGCCGATCAACGGCTTTAACTACAGCGCGTATGGAGCGGCCCTGAAAATCATCGCCAAGGGTATAGATACTAATTTTACGGTCTGACTTGTAAAAGGTTTGAATCGCCGCGTTGATTCCTTCCACAGGGCTGGAGTTACTGAACGGCGCCCAACTGGCCAGCTTTTTAATAATATCTTTGCGCATCTCTGGGCTGTCGGGAATCCAGCGTCCGCTGTAGGCGCTAAACATATACTGCCCCATATCGTTGAGCACTTGTATGCCTTTGACGTCGGGGTAGATGTCGAGAATATTGAGCATCTCTTTTTGCACCCGCTGCCACGCGCCCACTTGCATACTACCAGAGGTGTCGATAACAAAAATAATGTAGTCGCTGTCGACGGGGATGCCGCCGATCAAATTGTTCTGCTGTTTAAACTCTGGGCCGACGAGGCGCGCCATCTCTTCGGTGAGGACTTGCAGAACCAGTTGCAGCTGCTCTTTTTCTCGAGATTGCGACTGGGATAGTTGCATCGATTGTTTGTCGACACTGGCCAATTTAGCCTTGAGCCGCGCCACCCGCTCGGTCAACTCGGAGAGCTGCTCTTTGCGCGATTGCAGCTGTTCGTTGAGCACCACTGACTCGCCGCGCAGATCAAACAGCTCAGTTTGGTAGGTTTTGACCGCTGCACGGAGTCGTTTTTCGGCTTCCTCAAGGGCTGCTGGATCACCAACTTTGGCGATTAATAACAGTAGAACAATGGCGCCAAAGCCACAGCTAATCACGTCCAGAAAAGACAGGCTGGCCTCTTGAAGTTCGCGGCGCTGGCGTCTCATGGCCAATCTCGCGACGGGGCGATAAAGGCGCCCTGGGTATCAATGGCGAGCTGCCAGAATAGGGCGGCTGCTTCTGGATCGCCCTCCATCGGAAATAAAATGGTGTTGATGGGCACGCCGCGGGGTAGTTTTTCGACGGCATCGCCAAAAAAGTTGCGTCGCTGTTTGCCGCTGACCATATAGCTGCTCGGTGCCTTGGCACCTTGGGTCGGCAGCCCGTCGGTGAGCAGAAAAATATTGTCGGGCTGGTCACTGAAGCTGTTGATGACGGCCAGGGCATTGCTCAGGCTGGTGCCGTTGCCGGGCAGATAGTCGCGCATAGCCTCTGCGGTGCGCTCTAGGTCAAGGGAGTCTGCAGCATCTAACCATTCACCCTCTGTGCCGGCCAGAGCGGGTTGTGCGCTGGTATTGAACAGGTAGACTTGAAAGCGGCTGCTGGCGGGCAGTTGAGCCAAAAGCCAATCGGTGGTGCGCAGGGTCCACTGCCATTTGTCCGACTGACGTTTTTGCGCGTCATCCATATTTCTGCGCCGCAGGGCGTTGACCACCGAGTCGGCGAGCATGCTGGCGGAGCCGTCCACTAAAATTAAAATTCGTTCACCGCCGAGTTTGAGTCCAGTCAGGTACTGGCGATTGCCGTCACCAAGAAAACCGCGCACCTTGTCGCCGAACTCCACATCTTCCATTTGCGCGGTTTCTTTTTCCAGTTGCTCCACTTGGCGGCGCAGTTTGGCGAGTTCTTCTTTGGGGTCTGACTGAATACTGTTTTCGCTCTCTTGCAGGTCGGTGATAACTCGATCGGAGGCCCCTTGAGCGATCGCCAGCTCGCGCTGCAGAGCGTCGAGGCTGTTGAGCAACGCCACCTTCTGTTGTTCGGCCTGACTGATGTCCTGTTGCAGCAGTTCGACTTCGTCGGCGAGGCGGGGATCGGTGGTTTCGATCTCGGTCGCATTGTGACGAAGAATTAAAAACAACAGGGTTACGGCGCCAAAACCACAGGCCATGATGTCCAAGAACGACAGGCTGAAGGCGATATTGCGGCGCTTTTTAATCACAGAAATCCCCCGTTAACACTGCGTGCTATTTGGCCTTGAGAAAGCGTATTAGGCGATTTTCGCAGTAGTCGTGGGTGTCGAGGACGAGGCGCTCTTGGACAAGCTGCAACTGGTGCATAAAAAACATCACCACCATGCTGATTAACAGTGCGATAAACGTCGAGTTAAAGGCTACGCCGAGACTGCTGGTGACACCGGCAATGTTACCCTGCATGGCTTCGTGGGCTTGGCCAAGCGCGGCACCAATACCGCGCACGGTGCCAATAAAGCCAATCGACGGGATAGCCCAAGTAATGTAGCGAATCATCGACAGCTCTGAGTCGAGACGGTCGTTTTCGTTGCTGCACACAGTGGTTACTGCATCGGTTGCCGACTGCACGCTTTGCGTTACCTGAAAGCGGGTCAGGGCGGTTTGCAGTGCGCGCGGCAAGAGCAGCGACCGCTCTTGGTCGGTGAGGCTTTGCATGGGGTGTCCGAGCTGAGGGGCCTCCTCTGGCAGCACTTTTTGCGAATCGGGGGGACTGTTGAGCAGCGCGGTGGCAAACATTTTCTGCTCGCGGAGGGCGCTGCGGGTTTTGTAGCCCATGATGGCGAGCGCCCAAAACATTAAAATAAAGCAGGACTCTTGCTCGAGGTCTTTGATAACAATAAAGAACGAGCGCGGCACCACGTAGTCTTCGCCAGCTGCCGCCATTTCTGCATGATGGCGAATGGTGGTTTCAGCATTTGGCCGCACCACTGTGACAAACACTGCATGCACCACAATCAAGGCCAATAGCAGCGCGATCAATTGGAAGAACAGCTCGTTGGTTTGACTTTTCATATCAGTACCTGTTGCTAAATGTCGGATGGCAGCGAAATGGGGAAATCTTCAGAGATCTCTTCGCTGGGTTTAAAGTCCATGGGGGGATTATTCGCCGTCGTGGGGCTGTTTTCGACGGTGGGGGCTTCGGGTGTCGCCACAGGCTCATTTGACGGCTCTGCTGACCACAGCGGCAGACTAACGGCGAGGAGCGCGACGGCAATTAGGCGTGAAACTCTTTTGCACATAGGGTTACTCATGGTTTATCCACATAGCGGGCCACTCTAAATCCAACATCCATTCGCCCGTCACTGCCTGATTCGCGATAACTTAAACGCAGCTCCGTGCGCGATGCTAGCGCCCAACTGGCGCCGCGAACCACATGTTGCACGCCTTGCTCGGGGCCGCGGGGGTCTGTGTCGACAGTACTCGTGTTTGGGCGAACATCAAAGTAATCATTGGTCCACTCGGCAACATTGCCGCCCATATCATAGAGCCCTTTGGGGTTGGCTGGAAAGCGTCCAATCACGGCAGACACTGGGAAGCCATCGCTGTAGTTGGAGAGGGTAAAGCTGATCAATGATGCCGCGCTTTGATCGGCGTAGTTTTCCACGACCTGCTCGGGCGGGTAGATATCACCCTGCCACGGAAAGCGACGGGGATTGGCATTGTTGTCGAGTTTGGCTGCCCACGCCCACTCAGCCTCTGTGGGCAAGCGGTAGCCCTCTGCGTCCCAGTTAACCCCAACCACCTCGCCCTCTTCAACGCGATAGAACAGGGGCAATTTTTCCTGTCGGCTGAGCCAGTTGCAGAATAATGCAGCATCTTGCCAGCTGACTGCCGCCACCGGCTGATCATTCATGTCGAGTGTGTTGCCGCGCAGTGCAGAGGAGCTGTGGTCTGCCTTCCAGCGTCGGTACTGGGCATTGGTGGTCTCATGGGTGGCGAGGTAAAAGGGCCGTTGCAATGCAACGAGGCGTTCGGCTTCGTTGGCGCGTCGGCCGGGCTCACGGCGTGGGGCACCGAGCATAAATTGGTCATTGGGGCGGAATAGTTTTAAGGTGCCGCCGACCGGGCTGGTGAGTGTGGCGGGGCGTGTTGCCCAGTAGTCCTGTTGCAGGGTTAGCAGCTCGATGGTAAGAGCCTGCTGGTGCCCCGGTCTCGGTGTGACACTGATCTGCTGGCTTTTGTAACCCGCTTTCGCAACGCTGATCTGATGGGGTTTGGCGGGTAGCGTCAATGTCTGCTGTCCGCTGCTATCGGGTTTTCCGCTGGCAACGCCGTTGACACTGATGGTCGCATCGGCAGGTTTGACAGTGATTCGCAGTGAGCCGCTATTTTCTGTGAGCGCTATGTTGACAGCTGTTTGCTGCTCAGGCTCAAGGCTTACTGCGCGACTGGTTTTTAAATAGCCCTCAAGAAAGAGTTCGATCTTGTGTGACTGAAAGGCTTTTAGTTCGACAGTGGCGGGGGTGGTACCGCGGAACTGGTTGTCGATGGTGATACTGGCGCCGGACGGGCTGCTGGTCAGTAGCAGTGTGCCGTCGGCGACTGCAAGAACAATGGGCGGATGCACGCCGCGAGTGCCGGCGTTAACGGTTATCGATTGTTCTACGGGCTTATAGCCGGGCGCGGTAATTTTTAACTGACTGCCGGTTTCCAATACCTCGGTGGTAAGGGGTGTTTTGCCAATTAAGTGATTATCGATGTACAGGTCAGCACCGCTCGGAACTGTATCGAGGGTCAGTTCGCCCCATGCGGGCTGCAATGCGATATCGATTGACTGAGTGTTGCCGAGGCCCTCAATGTCAATATCCTGCTGCTGGCTAAAGTAGCGATACTTGCTAAATTCGAAGAGGTGTCGCCCGCGGCTGATCTCACGCAGTGTTCCCGGTACGGTGCCGGCTGCCTCGCCGTCGATAGTGACACTCATGTCCGTGAGGTCGCTTTTTACGACTAGGTTGCCCGGCAGCGGTTCCAGCTTGAGGGCGATTTCTTGAGTGCCTTGGTCGGTGACCTTAAAGGTTGCTGTCAGGGGCTGATAGCCGTTAGCCTCGGCGCGGACTTGGTGCTCACCTTGAAGAAAGAGGAAGTTTCCGCCGATATTAAAGGTTAGGCCGCCGGCGCTGATGTGAGCATCGGCTGGGTCCGTGCGGAAAATGACCGACTGGGCTGAGGAGAGAAACAGCATGATAGCAGCCGCCACTAGCGCGACTGCGGCGGTTGCCAACAGACCGGTTGATGTGCGCTGACTCGCGTTGGCGGGAGGGTTATGATCTGTGCTCATCTATCGGGTGCCCTGGCATTGTTGCCGGTTGCTGTTGTGGGTGCTCGTGTGGTCTGCATCATTAAATTAAATCGCTGCAGATGACCTCAATGGGCGTTTTTAGGCCGCTGTCGGTCAATGTAAATTCAATGCGCACATCGCGGTAGCCGGCCCTTGTGCCTGCGATGATGTAGCGGCCCGGTTTTAACGCGACTGATGTGCGGTCGAATTGTCCCAGCTTGGCCACACGAAAGAGTGTTACTTCGGTGAATTGGTCTGAGACAAGCTGCACTTCAATGGGAGTTTGCGAGGCTGCCAAGTGGTGTTTTAGCCGAGCGATCTGATCCCTCAGAACGGGCCCCGGGTTGGGAATGCCTTCAGCATCTTGCAGCAAGCTCTGCCCCCGTTGATAGTTTTTGGGGGCGGACAGCGCGAGGGGATCGTCGAGGGTGCGGCGAATTTTCTGATCGAGATCAGCGCGCACGGCGACAGGAAGTTGCCGCACCTTAATATCGCTGAGGGTTGGGTCGGTGACCAGCAGCTCGCGGTAGACAGCCTCAGCCTCGGACCACTTTTCAGCGTCTTCCAGTGCTTTGGCTTTGGTGATGCCATCGGTTACCCAGCGCTGTGCCCGACGATTTTCCACTTGCGACAGTGCTTGAGTCACGGTCGTGTTGCCCGGGTAGACCTTTTCGGCCTCGGCAAACGCACGATTGGCGGTGTCCAACTGGTCTTCGCTCAACGCACTAAAGCCTCGACTCATCCAATTATTAAAGCGCTCTTGGGTAATTTTTTTCTCAATAGCCACCAGCGCTGCGGCGGCTTCTTGATGATCAGGATCGAGCGCGACAGCCTCGGCCAAGGGTGTTCTTGCACCGGTGAAGTCGCCGGCGGCGCTAAGTGCTTGGCTGCGCTGCATGAGGTCGATAAGCGCGGGCAGCAGGGTGGCTCGTTGCGCCAGTTTTTGCACCTCGTTATTCTCGGGCGCCATGGCCTGTGCGAGGGCGGAAGTGCGGCGGGCGGTGTCGAGATCGCGCTGGGCAATGGCTGTGCGGGCCTCGGTGATGGACTGTTGCAGCAGATTTACACCCCTTTCTTCAAGTGCCTTTAAGGTGTCGAGCGAGCGCTGGTAGCGCGCTACCGACTCTGCGTAGTTGCCAATGGCGTATTGCTCGTCGCCGCCGGTAATATCGGCGACGGCTTGGCTGAAGTCGATATCGGCCCAGAGATTGACTTGCTGTTGCTGCAGGCGCTCGCGGCGCAGAATAATCTCGGCGAGGATAGTTTGTGCATCTTGCCGATATTTACTTTTTTCCGCGGCTAGGGAGGGGCTAACAACGGCAGGCGAGTTAATTTGTGCTGTGTTTTCGGCCTGTTTTGAATCTGCAAT